>Ga0123355_10015515_pt1 | contig 11976 bp, 8 predicted proteins | sample TergutEmb28metaG_3_FD_89872 | JGI IMG/M metagenome (GOLD analysis project Ga0123355, IMG submission 89872) | Embiratermes neotenicus P1 segment gut microbial communities from Petit-Saut dam, French Guiana - Emb289 P1 | ecosystem: Host-associated > Arthropoda: Insects > Digestive system > Gut ... | reverse complement strand
GAGGGTACGAACTGAACTGAAAATGAATTGAGAGGATACGAACTGAACTGAAAATATATTGAGAGGATACGAACTGAACTGAAAATGTATTGAGATGATACGAACTGAACTGCAAATGTATTGCGAGGATACGAACTGAACTGAAAATGTATTGCGAGGGTACGAACTGAACTGAAAATGAATTGAGAGGATACGAACTGAACTGAAAATGTATTGAGATGATACGAACTGAACTGCAAATGTATTGAGAGGATACGAACTTAACTGAAAATGTATTGAGAGGATACGAACTTAACTGAAAATGAATTGAGAGGACACGAACTGAGCTGCAAGTGTATTGAGAGGATACGAACTGAACTGAAAATTTATTGAGAGGATACGAACTGAACTGAAAATGTATTGAGAGGATACGACCTTAACTGAAAATGTATTGAGAGGATACGAACTGAACCGAAAATGTATTGAGAGGATACGAACTGAACCGAAAATGTATTGAGAGGATACGAACTGAACTGAAAATGTATTGAGAGGATACGAACTGAACTGAAAATGTATTGAGAGGATACGAACTGAACTGAACCGGCCCAGGTCGGTATCGTGTCAGGCTTATGTAAGAACGGCGACAAATATCGACGTTTAATTTCACAAACACTGTATGTGTTATTAACCCTGTAACTTCGGTGTCTCGAATAAATCTGATAATTGAAGAATAAAAACCAACTAGATGTCACTTGCTATTTTATTTCCTTCTTATGTGCTCAGCATGTTTCGGACATTAATATATCCATCATCAGGAGCTTGCGACTATTCTGTTGAATTACCACATTGAAGTCAGCAACACGGATACCACTCCATCCCAACCACACCGAAACTCCAACACACATCGAGCCAAGAACAATACGACCAATATGGTAATTCAGCAGAATAGTCGCAAGCTCCTGATGATGGATATAGTAATGTCCGAAACATGTTGAGCACATAAGAAGGAAATAAAATAGCAAGTGACATCAAGTGGGTCTTTTAATCTTCAACTATCACAATGATGCACGGTCCAATAAACATAAAAAAAAAAAATCTGATCATGTTTGGTCGTCGAACTATTTTCGGTATTAACGTCAGCGTATGTTGTGTAAACTGCTTTAAATACTCAGCGTATCATACAATATAAGAAGATATGGTTTATCTTTCATGTTCTTTAGCGAAGAGAGATTATTTGAAGCAAGATATGGGAAATTAGGCACTTCTCGAGACCACATTACGTCATTGCTGACCAACCAATGAGCTGAAAGAAAGGTTGGCAAACCGTTCTGCCTATCATCAGGGTACATGTAGTAGAGTGGTACGCTAACAGCACTCTCGTGTCGTACGAATTAACCACCCAAGTAGATAAGTAAGTATCTTTGTGATAACGGAGTCGAAGGTTCAACACCGCTGAGGCTTAAAATGTTGAGGGACTCGATTCTTAAACGCGCCCATCCACTTATAACTCTTGCAGCCAGTTTCCCCATTACCTATTTTAATGTTGCATTCCAAATTCGCTGGTATTCAAAATGTAATTTTGCCAAAAACAGTGTCCCTTAGGTCATGCGGTATGTATTTCTTGCCACCTTCGTTCGAATTATTTATGTACAGGTTGTAAATTAATTTATTTTTCCAGAACTTACTATGTGGCATTGTTAATCACGAATGTTCTCCTCAGATTGGGACTGGGACAGGAAATCCCCTGTCATTATCATTCCAATTGTACTGCGTGCTCATTCGTCATCGAAGCTATAGGATATAATCTCAGGGATTGACAGCGCCGTTCAGTAATACACAAAGGCCGTCCTCCTGTCACGTTTTGAATTGCCACTATCATCCCACTGGCATCAATGTATTTTCGTGGGCCGTTTGTTATCAGACGCTTGGAATATATGAATGTTGTAACCATTATCTTCTCATTCAAATTGAACGCTACACTTTATAATTAACATTGCGAGAGAAAAGGGAAAGTTAAGTTATGAAGGAAGTTGTCAGATGTTTTAGTATCATTTTGCGAACTAAAGTTGTTGGAATCTAGTTACGTAAATCAGGATCATTGAATCGAGAGAAAATTCTTAGAATGGGATACTGTGGTAAACGGATTTATCTAGTGGGTCGTCTGCACATTCTTTGCTTTTGTAATTCAGGTTGAGTAACTTTTGCATGCTGTCGCATGGCAGAGAGAACAGGAAGGAGTCATGTTATGAAAAAGGTTTTCCAATTAAATCCAAGGCTTCGTAGGTGCTTGATCATTGAACCGAGAGACAGATCTCGGAAAACGATATGCGGTGCATGGATTTGTCTGACAAGGCCTTCGTATTAATCTTGGTGTCAGGTCCCGTATTTTATAATGATAGCTGAATCAGCCGTTTCGTATTCTTGCACACAGAGAATAAAATGAACCAGCCCTGTTACGAAGCAAGTTTTCAGATATTTGTGTAATTTTGCCAAGTAACTTGTCATTAGGTTCCACAGCTGAGTTGTGTTTAGTCACCACCAAGACTATGACAGCGTGTCGTCATGGCGACACGCCTTTGTAATAGGATAATTGTTGAAGAGGCGGCGAATAAATCGTGAGGCGAATGCCGGAGGAATACAAGATAACCGCATTGGTAGCTTGTCTTTCGTTCTGTTCTCTTTCTCCAGCGGAGAATCAGTTTCCCGTGGCAAGTGGTTATGCTGGCACTCCAGCCAGCAGTCGGGTCAGTGTTGGTTATTGTTCAGGTGTGGCGAGGTGTGCACGCTTCATGCAGTGAACTGTTGAACAAAGTGTTTTTCAGATTGTTGTAATAAAATTTTCGTGCCTCTTAAAACACAAGCACGTTTCGGAATTTAGGAGTGTTCTGTGATTTGTTTGTTTATTTGTTTGTCCTGTTTATCTTGCTCGTTTGAGCTTCACGAAGGTTCCGGTGAATGCCGAAGATCCATAATGCCACACATTTGACGTCTTTTTTCGACAGTCAAGTTTAATTTTCTTCACATCAACAGCAGATTTTGTGTTTGTAATTTATATATGTTGTATAGTTGTTTACGCATATAAATTCTAACCGGGCGGATTCATATTCTGACTGCGAGCGTTGCAAGTTACGGGGCGTTGCATAGAAACCGAAACTAGATGACTGACAAGTATATTGTGGAATTCCCTCTTTCGGCTTTCTGAAACTGTAGCTTTCGAAGAGACTGTATTTTAAGTTTAGAGTCGCTCTACATCCATGCATAAACGGTTCTGGATTTGAGTGATGGGGCCGAATTCTAAGGATGTGCTTGAATATGCTGCGTCACTTTTCATTTTTTAGATATGTATTCATGGCATTAATTAAACTTCTTACGAATTGCAGAGTTTACAGTCAGATCTGATATTACGGCTGAGCAAGTCACCTCTCAGTCAGTTTTTTAACGCGTTATTTATCTTTAGAAAATTCAGTAGAGTTTTGGATTTTGAGTTTGAGTAGATGTTGTAAAACGGGGAAAATAATGTTTTGTACAATGAGGTAACTTAACTTAAACTGATGTGCATGTTTTTCTGCGAAAGATGGTATGATTTTTGTACTAACTTTTGTGGTGAAAGATGTGAAAGTGCAGTGAATATAAATTACACAGATGAACAGTTATGTCTTTTACGCAGCATATGTGTTTTGTGAAGTGTTCACCATATTAATCACGTGTCAATGTCATTGAGGTGTTTAACGAAGCGTTTTTACATTGCATGCATGCAGTTTTTTTGCAACGCAATAACATGTCTGACTCCCATGTAAGGAATCAGGTTTTCGTGATTTTCGTTATTCACTACAGGAAATTCCAAGACACTGTTCTGAAATAGGCTACTTTCGACAGTCATGCTGCCATATGTCATTCATTGCTAAGTGGGCACAGCAGGCCATATGTCGTCTGCAAATAACTGACTAAACAGACTGACTTGATGCATTTGTGCATAGTTGCAGTCGACTGACTGTTCTGCATTTTGTTGTGTGCCAGTCAGAATGACGTCATCATTCCACGTCTTTTGCCGGGATCGCAAATATCTTCAGGGCTCTTGTCTAAAGTTGTATTACATAATTCATCTCCAGATTTGAAAGTTGTTTCCCTCGGTCTCCTCGGCGGTGAAACCTGAAAATGTTTGCATGCCGTCCGGTTTGTTAGATCTAATAAAACAGTGACGATTCTGTACATTTCGAACCAGAGGAAGTTCTACGTAGTGTCTTTCGTAATTCTTTTCAGTACCCAAACCCTGGTTTCATGAGTAATGCGTGCCTGGGCGGGACGGTTTATTGCGTTTCATTTTTTGCACATCGCAGTGTTAACTTATGTATCTGACCAGGACGAACGACCATGTGACCGTTACCACTGGTTTCTGTTCCTTTTCAAGTACACTATGTTATCAGTACTTAAGGTACGAAGGTAACAAAATTTAATGATCGTACGATTATGTTCTATTGCTTTCACCAGGTATTGACTGCCATATCATTGGGTGTCCCACATCATAGTATCTTTATCCGTTTAAACTACGGATAGCGGAATAATTTAAGTAAAGTCTGGAAATGTATTTAAAGTGTATATATCTTATCCCATTTTTTAAAAAAAAAAGCTCAGGGTATGGATATGTCACTAGAAGGAATTCCTGGCTGTTGAAAACTGTAGGCACCCTTACAATACCACATGGCTGTATTCATCATATTTGTTGTCTAACCCTAGATATGCGGCTCGCTGCTGAGATTCTTGCTGTGTGCGTCCCGAATACAGCTTGATACCGTCGAGTTAACGTGCTGAGTCGTAGACTGTCTTTTTAGGAGGGGTAGAAATATAAAAAAATACACGAGAGATTGTGTTTTTCTGTGTCTCACGTCTGACCTGGAATAATTCAGTCCAACCGGATTGGGTTCACCAGCAGTTGTGTTATAGAACCGTATGAGGGAGTGACTGTGTTTTAATTCGGTGTATACAATATACCCCCCTTTTGATGAACTGGAATAATACAACAGAAACGATGAAGACTGTGACACGTGACGGTGTGGTAGCTAATCCTGAGACGACAGCAGCCCAAAATGCATCTGCTATGTTCATTCTGAAAGAGCAGAATGGTGGCGCGAATGGAACTCTGAACCCCAGTATGAAGTCGAGTACCTTCAAGAGAAATGGCGTAAGGAGCGAAGAGCAGGAGAATAACGGCCAGGTGTTGAATCAGAAGTATGCAACCTTACCGGTTGGGATCTCAGACAACAAGAAGAAAATCACTGTGTCTAAGAAGGGTAAGACGCATTTTGCCTCCCTAAAATCTCCCCCGTTTTTTAGTAGGTCTATCTTTGTAACTCATTTTTATAAGAGGAAACTTTATGTTTTATGTGAGCTCCACTTCCTTGATCTCAAGACCTTTCAGCCCATGTTCGTTTTAGTTCTGTGTAGGGACCTTAGACCGTTGCGAGTGACGGCAGACAGCGCAGAGATTCCCGCCAATTAAACTTTCTTCGAGTCTGAATTCACGCCCTTTAGATCATTGTATTGCACTTAATATTAGGGCTTTTATTCACCATATTTAAATAAGGTTCATAAAGTTTTAGTTCAGTGCATTGTAGTTAATATTCGGGCTTCAGTCACCATGTTTAAAAAAAGGTGCTGGGAATGGTTGCTGTCGGCTTGCTGACACACCACACTTGACAAACACCGTGGTCAATGCAAACTTGAGTCGCACGTAACAAACATGTTCATTGGACGTGGAAGTTATGCCGGTGAGACTGAAAACATCGTATTCTGAATGCTTTCCTTCATATCGTACCCAGTGCGGGCATTATTACTATACGCTTCACCTTTTGCCATGCCCCACAATTTGACAAATGTAGCACCAGTTCGGATCCGATGAACTAGGATGCCACACTGCGCTGCATACTGTTCTATCACCAAAAAGACTGTGTAAACAACCTAGATAATTTAACTTAAAATAATACCAACCTACCACGTGTGGTGTCAATATGAATATGTAGTCTCGGGAGGTGGTGGTGGTGGCCGGGGGGGGATAGACTTCAGCGATTTTTTTTAGCTTATGGTGCGTGTTAAAAGTGTAACGTGTGTAGTAATAACCATCGCCGATCTCATATGAAGTAAGCATTCAAAATGATGTGCTGTGATGATAAAATTCGTCCCTGACCACACCATGAGGGAACAGAGGGGGAGCAAAGGTGTACCTCCTCTCGCTCGTAACCTTGGCCCTAGATAGAAGTGAGTGGTCAGTGTCACGCCCCGACCCCTTTACCCCCGGGAAAGGACCACCGTGCTCATTGAGTAAGAGGCATGTTATGACTATGATTTCGAATAAATTATATGTGCAATGACGATGTGATATTTCATTAAATGAATGCTGAGGCACGTGGTAAGTAATAGATACGTTAAAAACGTGCGACGTTGCATTGTCTTGCCGGAAAAAAGGCTAAGTTTCTCTAGTATTCGAAGTTGTGATCAAAAAGTGCTCCCATAATGTGCGCAACAAGATTGCAAATAGTTCCCCGTGACGTAGTACACAGGCTTTACCAAGACGTCCGTTGCTTTTAAAATTCCATAGGTCTTTCCGGCACGCGCAAGGCTGACATGTATGGTAATTTAAGCCTGTAAGAAAACTGCCCCTATTTTCGCGAAACCTGCAAATTCTCAGCAACATTATGTGGAGATATGTTGTACCGATTTTCACCCAAATCGGGTCGTGTGTACCGTAGAATGGAATCTGTTACTGGAAACTTTTGACACATTTTAAGTTGTCGTTTTTTGGAACAGGCCCGTCAGGGACCTGTCGTCTGCATTTATGGTGACACGTATGGTAGTGTCGGTAGTTATGTGTCTTACAGGAAAAGTCGATGTTCCAATGGTATTCCCATTGAGACGAGGACAGTCGACGAGTACAAACAGTAACAACCTGTTAGCAAGAGCGCGGGTGCACCCGATTGGCTGTCAGCCAGGTTCGATACGACGAGGAAGACGACGTAACCGACAATATGGGCCAGAAAAACTAAGGACCTTGTCTGTACCTTACAGTGAGTTTTTATGCACAACGAAGTTTGGCCTTGTAAGGAAGTCGGGTACGTCTGATATTCCCCGAACCAATCCATAAATTTCGATGACATCTGGTATTAAGAGACTTCCTTTAACATTGTCACATAAGTTTTATTTCATTCACTTTTTTAATTGATTGAATCTCAGTGTTACATGCGTCCACAATTTATTTATTGTTTGTATAATCCAATATCGCTGGTCCCAGTCGCCGCGCGATCTAAGGCCGCTGATCTGCTGAGCTTGTGGTTTTGAATCCCACCTGGGGCATGAATGTGTCTTGTGAGTGTTGTCTAGTATAGATCTCTGCGACGAGCTGATCACCCGCCCAGAGGAGTCCTACCGACTGTGGTGCGTCGTCGTGTGTGATGTAGAAACTTCACGAATGAGGAGACAATAGCCCGCGTTGGGCCGCAGCGCCACAAAGAAAAAAAAAAAATAAGCCTACAACAGGCCAGGCAGCTTTCTGCCTAGTACCTCGGGTAAACATCCTACCAATGGCTGATGCAGAGTGACTTATGTGACTGATATAACGTCATTAAATAATATAGAATAAATATTTAAAACTAAACCGAAGCGAACAGAAACCGTTCGTTAGCCGCCCTTCCGATCTAGCCGATGTATTCGAGTATGCAGTTGGTATCGTGTTCGATTCCAACCGTCGACACTAATAGTGAAAAAGAAATGTAATAAAACCTGCCAGTATGATAGCAGGTGTAGAGTGCTAGAACGTAGAAGCGTAGCAAACAGGTTATATTTAGAATGGAATATGCAGGGCGCAGCACGTGTGCTGGCAGTTTGTGTCCCAGGAAGGAAGTAGTCGTCAACCATGTCGTTTGTCGGAATGCCTCTGCTAATATCAAGAGGTTATAGAGGTTAAATGTGTAATATAACACATCCCTGCCATCTTGCACAGCGACTGTAATTTATTTGTCTTACCAGTTACAGTGTTAACCTCGTTACCCCAGAGGTGACCACCGGAATGACGTTTGTAACCTAGTTCCCGAATGGGAAAAAATGCCTTCGTAGCAGATGTAGGGCTATATATAAGAAAATAACTTGAACGAATTGACCGATTTACATTAAGCGCAGACGACAGATGTGGCTTTATAGCGTTGACCTTAATTTTATTTGGTTAAATCAGGTCGTGGGTTACGATCAGTGGTTAATAGCAATGGCGAACCCTGGCGTTCCTCGGGAGCTACTCTGTTCTGATCATGACCACGTTACTACCTGTCCTGTCCGAAGATTTGCGTGATTTTACTTTCTGTCGAGATGCACGCTGTGGTGACAGTGACATTCGTCACGACGTTCTCCTGCCATATCCGTTACTGACTTTGCCATTAATGATCAGTTCAGTTAGAGCTGTGTATTCATTGAGGATGACAGCGCCATTGAAGAATGTAACAAATTAACAATTTTTTAATTAGCCAATTATAGTCTAACGTAGGCAGCCTGCACGGCGTTCGTCCGTCGTGGAAACTTTCCATAAAGATTGTGTTCATTTTTCGAGTTTCAGTTGCCCTTTGTGATTATGCTTAACTCCTTATAGATGAAGCGTCAACTGTTTTATTTAGAGATCCCATTCGTACCGCACAGTAAGCACTTTTCATCTCGGTTATAATAAGACAGGCATATACATATAAACGTAACATTGAGGTGTGTTCGTGCAGCCATTGTTGCAGTGGAAAAGCAATACGTTTTACGTAGCCCAATTCTGAGTGAGTGAGAGTAAGCGTAGTGATCCAGCATGCAATGCGCCATATTGTCGTCTGTGGCCTGTCCGGCTGTACATTATTTTACCATATTATCTCATAAACTTCGCGATTTTGGGGAAAAAGTTATGGAACGCAAAATGTGTGATTTGATTTTCCCTACAACTTTTGTCTGTAACATTTCTCATTTTAAGAAGAAATGAGCGAGATATGAGCAAATATGTGTATTGGTCTTCGTTTAAAGTACTAGTTAATCTTGTCAGACTTTAATGAAACTTGAAAATTTCTCGACAGATTTTAGAAATAAAGTCAAATATCAAATTTCATGAAAATCCGACAAGTGGGAGTCGAGTTGTTCCTTGCGGGCGGAACGACAGACGGGCACGCACGCACGCACGCACACATACACACACACAAATGAAGAAGCTCATATTCGCTTTTCGCAATATTTCGAACGCGTCTAAATGCCAGTCAGTCAATGCTGTATAGTGAAATAATCGCGGTGTCTTCTGCAGTAAATACAAAGCACACTACATTCTGTGGGCAGAATGTACATTTTTTGAATGTCTAAACCTGTTGAAGCATCAAGTAACCAGTAGGTTTTAAAATGTTAACAAGTCTTGTAGAAACGTGTGGATTTGCTCCTATCTTTAATTGAATCGTGACTGCTGTTGGTTTTACTTAAAGCCTGTGCATTCATACATTTATGAAACACGCCGCAAGCTGTTATCTACACAGAGGCACGGTGTGGCGAAACAAGTGATTTCATTCCCACTTTAGAACAAGTTATCAGCCATCTGGTTATTTGCTTGAACTGTAGAACTGCCAATAACATAGCTTTAGTATACGTTGCATAAACTTTCTCTTTTACTGGGCATGAGGAAAAGAGACCCTAGTCAGTCTTTCTTAAGGAGCATACAGTGGCCTATTCAGGACGTTTAAGAATTGCAACATTTATGAGACGTAGGTACAGCTCTGTATAATGACTAGGCTCTGGGTTGGACTACCGGGAGATTGGGATTCGATTCCTGACAGGATCATAGGTCCAGACCGGCTTCAGGACCCACGAAACCTATTCTACTGTATCGGAGACGTCCTGAAGTAAAACGACCGGGTCTTGAAGCGTAAGAATGATTGGAGCTGCATACTTTTCCGCCATATTTCACGGCGTTGTGCGTACTTCAGTATAGGAACAACTTGAAGTTGTACTTTAGCACTGTGTATAAGAGATTAAATAAAGGTTCCAGAAATGCACTTAAGATTGCCAGGACCTTAATGCAGTTCACGCGCCATATTGTGGGCATTTGCGCAACGCAGATATTTATGTGGAAAGGTGTAGATAGCTCGGGTTGATTGTTAGATTTTAAGTAATCGTTATTTAATTTGCCCTGTGCGCGTTGTACATGATAGTTAATATGAAGATCTGCATGACTTTTACATCCTAATAAGTGTGGACTGAATTGGTTTGTTGCCGAAAGAAAAGATGGTTAATGTTGGCCGCAGTTAACGTCTTAAACTTCGCAGTGGGTGTTTCAGATGCTGATATATTGTATTACATTTTAATAATTAAAACGGAGTGTGGACATGTAGGCGTACTTACTGTGCGTCCGTGTTGACTGGGCATAGCGAGTGATCGAGCTGATTTGTTTAAATCTTAGCTGCAATTTACGCAAAGCATGAGTAGTTCCACCGTTTGTTTCATAAAATAAGGGTTTCTTTGTACCCAATGTTTTAAATTTATTTTTAATTTTTCAAGGCTTTTTAACGGTTAGAGTAGTACTTACCCCTTCGTGGTAAACTTGATCAGAAATACTGCATTCATTCTGGAATATCCTTTTGTGTTTGTAAGTACCGTGTATTTTCATAAGTTGAATGTACAGACACATTAATAGCATGAATATAAGTCGAAGTATCATTGCCAGATGCCAAGAGGGAGGTTCGTTGCTTCTAAGTGTTCGATATGATATTACGACAGAGATGAAAGGCATAAGCTGTCTATTCCAAAGACAGTAGACGCCGTTGAACGGGTATACATGTGGGCTTCATTATAATTTTGTAAGCTCAAAGAACACAGGCACAATAAGTAGTTCTTAAATGTGACATGATATGGGGTTGTAGTTTTTGTAGTTTTATAAATGTAACAGAGAAGTAGCAACGATGTGGTAAGGTCACGGTTAAACTAAAAATTTAAGCGCAATATATGAAGTAAAATAAGACTATGATGGATGAATTTTCTGCATTTAAGGTTACTGCATAAGAACGAAGTGGACAGACTTAGAATTTTTGTAAATGATATGAATAAAACAACACAAAGAAGGAAACAGGATTACAGAGTATGGCGAGGAAGATACGAGGACAACAAGAAATGGAGGAATGTTTTAATATTGGTAAATCATGCTTGTAGATTGAGGATTTGGTCATTAATTAACAATGTCCATAAAAGTAGATACAAAGGCTGTGTAGTACGAAAACCTGATGTTTGGGTGCGCAGTTGTCTGTACAGTTTGAGCCATAAATATGAATTATTACCAGCTGCCAAGAATGTGTTTTTCTAACATTGAGACATTCAGGAGAGTTCGCATATTATTTACTTATTTTAGTCTGAAGTCGTGGTGACACGTACAAGATTGGATTGGTAACATGGAATTAAGCTTGATGAATTTGTAACGAGGAGAGTTTCAAAATTTGGTACATTATTACAGAAAAAAGTATTGGATTTGTAGTTTTCTCGTAACATTCTGAGTGTGTTGTTATGAATTTTTTTTTTCCCCGCCCTCTTACCGCATATTTTCATCTTTTTGTTTGGATAATCTCTTGTGCTGTGTAGGAAAGGGGGGCAAAATAGCATTTTAAGGTCGTGGGATCTGTATGCAGTGTCTCTGTGTAGTGTTATGTATTATTCCCCACTTGTCGGAATTAGGAATTATTCCAGGAAACACATATTGGGTAGGACTCCTTGGTCTGGTATCGGCCCATCGCCGGTTGGTCATCGCTCGTGCTTCTTGTTATCTCTGATGTGCGTCATCCCCGTTGTGTTTCTTATAATAGTAAGGGGTTACGTATGGAATACGCTCAGTCAAACACGACAATATTTTAACCTCTATTATTAATATAATTAGGTATCAAACAACTACATGTTTCGGCCCTACATGTGGGCCATCATCAGGTTGTAACCTTAGACCAGGGAAGCTATGCCGTGCTGCGTGGG
>Ga0123355_10015514_pt1 | contig 11976 bp, 7 predicted proteins | sample TergutEmb28metaG_3_FD_89872 | JGI IMG/M metagenome (GOLD analysis project Ga0123355, IMG submission 89872) | Embiratermes neotenicus P1 segment gut microbial communities from Petit-Saut dam, French Guiana - Emb289 P1 | ecosystem: Host-associated > Arthropoda: Insects > Digestive system > Gut ... | reverse complement strand
TTTCTTATACGCAACGTTATGGTTGCGAAAAAAATCCCCAGACACCCCCCAAAAAAATCTCCTCATGATTCTCTGACTCCCCCCCCCCCCCCCCCAACTTGTCCGTGCGTGTGGTCCAACCGCTACAGCAATATTCTCTAAAAAATAGACTGGAGAATCTTTCTATATTTCACGTCAAAATTGCCAGTACCTTCCACAGTGATATCATTATGACCGACACAACTGACCCATTAAGTCACAGATGTTCATCGTGTCATCAAATAACCTCTTTCCCATTTACACTAAATAGACCCTTTATACAGGTTTTTGTCCTGGAAACCTGAGGGAAAAAGACCACTTGGAAGACCCAGGCGTAGATGGGAGGATAATATTAAGATGGATCTTCAGGAAGTGGGATTTGCGGACATGGACTGGATCGATCTGGCTCAGGAGAAGGATAGGTGGCGTTCGGGTTCCGTAAAATGCGGGGAATTCCTTGACTAGTCGAAAACCGTTAGCTTCTCAAGAAGGGCTCTGCTCCACGGAGTAAGTACGTAAGTAAGTAAGTAAATAAGTAAGTAAGAACCTTAACAGTACAAGTATGCAGAATGTGCCACAGAAGTACGAATATAATACAGCGAAAGTTTTCTTAAACGGAACCTGAATATAACGGAAACCCGTCTTTAGCAGACAACTTCCACAGTCTTGAGGATCTTTAATTAAACACTAAGTACTTTCATGACAAGGAAACCGCCTGCAACGGAAAAAAAATTCGGTCCCTTGTGGTTCCGCTATAGGCAGGTTTCGCTGTGCATAAAATACAATACAAATCCGCAATATGTGTTTTGCGTAGCTGTTTATAGTCATACTGTAAGAATATGATTTTTTTCTTTTTATTCAAGGCTCAACAGCCCTAGTGGATCTAGGTCTTGTCATCAAAGTTTCGAGATTACACTCAGACACACCACAGTCGGTAGGACTCCTCTGGACGAGTGATCGGTTCGTTGCAGAGGCCGCTACCTACAAACCACACAACAAACACGAGGCACAGATATCCACGCCACGGGCGGGATTCGAACCCACAATCCCAGCAAGTGAATGGCCGCAGACCCACGCCTTAGACCGCGTGGCCACTAGGATCGGTATATGATACTAAACTGACAAAGATATAGTAAGTTATTCTTGCCAGAATGTACTTAATAACATGCACATTACTTGTACTCTTTAGTTGAAAAACAATTCTCCCATAAAGCAGGGGAGAGCGAAGAAATAATCTCTGTTATTATGGAAACCTAATATCAATCACGATTCCATCAACCCATCATAAAAACATACGGCGTCTAAATGGAGATTAAACTACGCGTTAATCCGTTGAAAATGATGAAGCAATATAATACAACGGCCATTAATCAAACACACAACATATATAGATATACGGTTTGCCCCTCGCAGTAAGAACACTGGCCATAGAGACGCAGGGTAAAGAATGTTTCCACCTGGCAGTGTGGCCTTATTACTGGAGCAAGTCCGTCTCCACAATACACACATCACAGGCTGCCCTTCTTTTGTCAGCCACCACAGCAACTAGCGAGTGTTGCATTCTGTTTTACTTTTCATTTTATTCAGACCAACAACGTGCGTCTGTCCGTCCGTTCGTACAGACCTCAACCGTCTCCCAGAATCTCTAGAGGCCTGCATTTTGTATACACGTACAGTTATGACCAGTACAGATACAATTCACGAGTCTTGAACGAGACGAAAACACTGATGCAAAACATACAGCGTTCATCTTAACACATGGGTCTCCAAGCCGCGGCCCGCTAGCTTGTGTTAGGCGGACCCCGAGCCAGTCCACAGTAACGGGTCTGGCCTTTTGACACGAAAAGGTTGGAGATCCACGGCTTAATACAAATGAATTTGCTTACACGACATTTGATAGACAGGCGAATAGGTGGACAGACACATGGATTGCGGGGTGAAGAGCGGGTACACGGGAGTGGATTGTTTGGACAGGCTGATGAATTACTTACATAAAATAATGATAGAGTATCCCTGTTAAGCCATAGTACGTGCGTAGTTCGGTATATTTTGTAAGACTGTCGACGCAGAATCAAATAACTTGAACTTATATGTCCCACGACCCTGCTGTGATGGAACTCTATCCATTTCAGCGTATACTGTGTTTTGTTTCAATAACATTAGCTTCCTTTTTTCTTTATGTTTTTTTTTTCACTTTCAGTTTAATATCATTATACAATATAAACTGACAAAATGCACATTTTCTAAATTAATATTTTAATTTTTTTATGTCCTCTACATGTTTCTAACCCGAGGGTTCATCTACAGGAAGACGGTTGTATATGCATCCATATAAGCAGTCTTGTAGGTAGAAGAGTTTTATCTACCACACTCTTCTACGTGTTTTTTCTCGGTTTATATTGCAAAATTGTAAAATATAGCTTACTTAGTTTGTAGTCTGTTGTGTCACCACTTACTTACTTACTTACTTACTCCATGGTGCAGAGTCTTTCTTGAGAAGCAAACTGGTTTGCAGCTAGTCAAGAAATTCCCCGCATTTCACGGGACCCGAAGGTTCATTACTGAACTCACAAGCGTCCGCCACCTGTCTCTATCCTGGGCCAGCCCAATCCAGTCCATATACCTACATCCCACTTCCTGGAGATCCATCCTAATATTATCCACCCATCTACGCCTAGGTCTCACCAGTGGTCTCTTTCGCTCTGGTTTCCCCACCAAGACCCTATACACCCCCTTCTCCTCATCCATACGCGCCACATGCGTGTCACCACTACAAACGATAAATACACAGAACAAAAACAATACTTTCGTTTGTTCGCTGTTATGACTAGGTTTTTGCTAAATCGGGAAAGATGATGAAAAAAGTCATCAAATTCGCATACACAGAAATTTCTTCTCTCCCCCATTTTTCCCATAACAACTTCAAAATGTTGAATTACCACATTGGCCGTAATGTTCTTGGTTCGGTGTGTGTTGGAGTTTCGGTGTGGTATCCGTGTTGCAGGTTTCAGCCTGCAACACGGATACCACTCCAACCAGCCACACCGAAACTCCAACACACATCGAAACAAGAACACACAACCGATGTGGTGATACAATAGAAAAGTCGCAGGCTCCTGATGACGGATGTATTAATGCCCGAAACATGTCGAGCAAAGAAGAAGTGAAATAAAACTTAATAAATTGTGACATCAAGTTGGTCTCTTATTCTTCAAATATCTACATATATATATATATATATATATATATCAATTTAAGAAAACCATCTGATACGACTATAGGTCTATTTCAATCCATCCAGTAAAATACTCATTTGCATGAAATATGTTTAGCGTAAGGTTTGGTTACTGAGTAGGCTTACCAATAAAATAAAACTTTAAGAAATACGACTGTGGAAGACTCCTAAAGGCCAGAATAGAGATAAGTTCCCTGCTGAAGTTGGTGCGACCTGTCTCAAGTTTCGGGGCGGTAGTGCAGTAGGCCTGCTTTTAGAACAGCCAGTTCAGAAGCCATCGCGTCCATCACTATTGTCATATGCAGGCTACATAACTGTAATTACATTCGGACATACGTTTGAGAAACTGGAGTCGAAGCACATGAGTCCAGGAAAGTCAAATGTTTTTACAGAGGCCTAATTCACTTTACTCGAAGAAAAGACAGTAGGACAACGTGTCTGATTTATAATATGAGAAAACTATCGCTTACAAACTGCTAATATCAGTCTCCTTCGTAGAAAAGTAGTTTCTTTACGTCAATTTCTACACCGATACTAGACCTTCAGACAATCACTGTCGTGTAAACTTTATTCATACCGTTGTGACAATAAACAACACAGAATAAGACCGATGATAACAATTAAGAATGTTTATTACATATACGGGAATTTTGTTACAACATGTTTCGGCCACAATAGTTCATTGTCAGGTAATACAGAACATCCATACATACTAAGTAGGATTAATGCAAATATAAGATTTATACAGATATGTTTAATTGTAGGAATTTTATTTCATCTTTCAGTTTTTGAAATTATATTTTTTACAGGTATAGTTGGGGTATTTTAAGCGTTTGCAATTTCAATTTTGGTATAATTTAGGATCACTGTGTAACGTAAGCATTCTTGGTTAAAAATAGTTCTTACAGCGATGGGTTACGCTTCGCTAGCTGCAATTATTTTGAGATGACACACCTGCGTTTTAAGAGGGGATGTGTTTTCTCAAAGTCATAACGCGTCTTAATTTAATGAGATAACGCTTTATAGTGAAGGTATGATTTTAAGACGGTTATATAGTGATATTACTCCCATTCTTCTATAACTTTACGACTGTACCACTATACAGACCCCTTTAAACATGCCTTTATTTACAATGAAAACTCATTACATAAAAACACTTTATAACTGAGTTAATCCTACTTAGGACTCTTTAAGTGGGCCATCCCCGTTGTGTTAGAAATAAATATTAAATAAAGATAAATAAGTCAGACACAACTACAATATATATATTATTTATATACAATGTGTAGTATTTAAGCTATTGGACAACGCAACATGTGTCTGCAAACAAGGAGACCAGATTGTCGACCACCTATTGTACCAGTGCAAACTCCTAGCAAAACAGAGAGGAACCCTGAAGAAAAACATCGTCCACCCCGGACATTGGCCAATAAGCAAACACGAGTTAATTACGAAGTTCCGGAAACCATTCATAACCTTTGTAGAATCAATAGACTTTGACTTACTATAACAAAGCTGGGATCAAATAAGTTCTGAACAATGTAAAGTGACACAGCGAAGGATGCTTCCTGATGTACAACCAATTATAACTCAGCATGTAGTATTACCTAGTGTAATGGGGCATGCATAATAATAATAATAAAAAAGGTGTAGTATTTTGAATTTACTGCACGTTTCGGCTCTCTTCACTAGGCCATCATCAGGTCGTAAGTCATTAGGACTTTTGGTATTCAGTATTACGTGAAGAAAGCCTACTCCGGCCAAGACATGTTGTAACCAAACCCCTGTGTATATAGTAAACATTCTTCACTGCATCTGTCTCCTATTCTCTATTACTAATCAATGCACCGCGCTACTTCACTGTCATTGCAGCGACGAGCATAAAATTCTTCATATCGTAGCTGAGAGTCGTCGTAAGGCACACTACGTGAAAGGATGACGTCACATCTGGGGTGTGGGTAAGGCCCCAGCAGACCGCACGGTGAGGGGGTCCCCGTGGGTCTGAGGCACCACAAACGTACACAATAGTAAAATGTTTTATGGGGTATTTCGGACTGGATTCCGTCCTTCTGACAGAAGGCAGTATTCTGGAACCCTGTTACGAGAACTGGGGTAACGTCGCTAATAATTACAAAAGTGGGTCCCGATTATCGAGTCGCGGGGACCCCCGATGGGTTATCTGTTTTACTCCTTCAGACCGATGGTAGTTTTTAAGACAACTCTCCACCATAGTTATGCGTAGAAAACAACAGAAGAATAAACCGGAAAGAACATTCATGAAAAAATATTCACCCCAAGACCTTTCCCCGCCCGCAAATACGGTACAGTTTAATTTAGACAAAGTTTAAGTTGCAATACTCCTTCAATTGTTGTTGCAGAAATTTAAAATTATCTACCAAGTAGTAGGTACTGCCACATGCTGAATTTTAAACCGAATTCCGGCTGGGGATATTTACTTGTGCTGTCCAGAGAGGGGTTGGATAATTACCCATTTTCCTCATCACTATACGTGTAACGCCACACGAATATTTTTCTTGCAGATTCTTCGAGTGAAAGAACACAGAACATGTAAAAAATAAAGTTCTGATGCCTTCTACACACAAGTTTAACAAAATTAACGCGTATAACGGGAGTGGCAAAGTCAATTGACACTCAATATTTAACGTGGTACCTCATGTGTTAAGTAACTTTTGCGCCACCCTGTAGTAGATCATGTTTGTTTCTCCGGGTGTTATTTGCCTGAAAGTGGAACTACTGAAAGTTTTGGTATTGGTCTTCAACACTACCTGTCAATGTTGTTGTCACGTAAACTGAATTTTGATTCATATCTGCCCAACGCAATCCCCACTTCACAAAATTCGAAATGTAATTCAAAACAACTTCCTCCAAAAGAGTTTTTCGTACATAGTGGGGTAAAATATAAATTTAATTATGGCTTACCAAGTTTATGTGACACAGTGTTCGTTACTGTGAGTGTTTAAGGAGCTCTAAAAGCAAAATAACTTTATTAGCTTCGTAGTAACAAAATTTTATCTCCAACAAAAGTGAACACCGAGGCTAACAGGATACATGAAAAACACCTAGAAAGTATGTATATTCCATAATGGAATACGGCTTCCCAGTTTCATATTTCAATAATTTGTCAGCATTTAAATCATCTTCATCAACGCCACCACGAATTTCGTCACTATTAGTACATCAACTGTAAATGTTAATACAAGACAGCAGCCTGTAAAGACACGCTGTTTATTATAAACCAACTATGCGGTAGGTTACTGATAACACAAAATCCCTATATCGGGCATATCTTCTTTCACTAAAATCAATTCCTCTGCGTCAGAACAAATTTCCCTCCATTTCATTTTGATATTACCGTCACAAACCCCAGACTTTCAAATGGCTACTTTCAATGTTGCCCACAAAAACTACGTAATGTTTCTGGTTTCACTTTTGTGTGTGTAAAACGTTTGCTGTGAACAAAGACTAAACAGCTTTCTTATTTACTTGTTTCAAAACGACAATTACATAATTTTTGTGTGGGGAAAAAAATGGAGATGAGTCCTTGACAAGCTAACAGTCTTATAGCCAAATGCCTTGCCTGAGATCGGACGAGTTCGTTATCCCTTTCTATTAAAGCAAAATTAAAAAAAAAAATGGCAGGACTTATTGGCCTACCTGCATTACAAGCAGAATACAGTTGGGCTCTGAGGACAATTGCGAGCAGTGGTCCCCTCAACAATTTACAAAGTGCACCCACTCAGAAAAATACAAACCATTAACACGTGTCTAAACACGTAACTACATAACCACGCAGATGGATCGAAACGAAACAGCAGGCACATTGCAACTCAGAAAAGCTTCAGTATTTCTAAGTCTACTTATCGGGTATTCTTGCAAAGTAACAAAGAGCATAAACAAACCGTATACCTTTCACGTATGTAGGGATAGCGTAGTTGGTTCAGTGAATAGACCACGAGCTAGAAGACAGAAAAATTATGCTTCGATACGCGGCAGGGGCCATAAAGTTTTCTCCTCTCCAAAGTAGCCACACCGGCTACTGAGGGCTCTTTGCCCGGAGAAGAAGCGGCTGGGGTACGAATTCGACCAAACATCTCCATGAAGTGACGAAGTTAAGAATGAGTGGAACTAAATCACCACTCCCTCGTACACCTTCATGGCGTGCACAGGATAAACCGTACTTTTTCACACTTTTCATGACTTCCTCCACACCTTTCACATCAGATAACTAGAGTTTTTTTTTTAAATATCGCCAAGTTGAATAACAACAATAATAATCATAATATAAGGGCCTAACAATAGAAATACTGCGCACGTGGGATGCAAAAATAAGAGTGATACCAGTAATAACAGAGGCAACTGGAACAATCTCGAAACCATTCAGATAATAACTGAGCATCACGCCGGGCAAACACAAAATTAATCAAGGAACTGCAGACAACAGCCATATTGGGCACTGCACACATACTGCGGAAAGTACTGGTGTAAAGGTACAAGACATTCAACATGGGAAGTAACATTACAAGTGCCATCATTTGTAAATGTACAATAGCTGGAACACTATAATAATAAGTAGAAGAAGAAGAAAAGTTATTTCTCAAAAGTACAGACATCGTATGAAAACCCCAAACCTATTTAGAAAAGACAGATTTTTTAGCCATATTCCAAACAGAATTGTGAAATTTACAAATTGTTTGACTGTGAAGATTCAAGCCTTGTAGGATATTACGTCGTGCCGCAACATCCTCCGAAACGTCTAAAACTATTCACCCATTAGAGCAATGCCAAATTCCACAAGACTTGGATATTCACCAACACTGCTTTAAGAACCTCAAATACGGCGCATTTGACTACGCATTATTATGGGTCCACAACATTCATAACTATATTCCGATACTATTTTGAAACACAATGAATAATGAACCGAAACTATGAGGAGTTTCAAATTTTGAGCACTCTTGCTTTCTTTTACGTTTCGTTTTAATCTCAAAATCCTCACAAAAATAATGGTTACACATTACGTTCCCAATCATATGCACAGGCCAATATTACTATGTGGCTCATTCATAAAATGTATTGTTGTAAGGTGAATATATGAGTAAATATATATATATATATATATATAACAGTATATATAATATATATAAAATTATATGTAAAGTTACAGATGTATAATTCTCCTTTGTACACTTCTGGCATGCACAGCCTGATGATGGCTATTTTAAGTAGCCGAAACATGTAGCTGCTATCATCATGGCTAAAATGAAGTCGTGCTTTGATGGGTTATGCTTCTTTCATTATGTATACAAATGACTAACGAGATTTATTTCTGTAGCATTTTATCTCTTGCGCCCACGAACCACTCACCTGTGTTGACATGCTGCACGTGTCCAGTCACTGAACTGCACTATACCCAGCAACACGTGGGTCCGCAGCAAGCTATGGAGGAGAACTGACTGTGGTACATCATAACGGAGATGCGAACCGAGCGAGCGCTCGGGCTGGTGTGTACAGTCCCTGCCAGCAAGAGGAAGACCCGATTCGTTCGTTTGTAGCAGGTGCGGGATTGAAATGTTGCAAAGTGATGCGGTGGCGGAAATCCTAGAAAAATATAAAAAATTGTAAAATAATTATATTCCTAAGAAGAGAATAAGCATACTTTATTTATGGGTATAGATAGACATATTAAAATATACAGCGCCGTTAAAATAACCCACAATCCATCAACAGGGCCACTGTGAGCGGAATCGGACCCCCAAGTGAGAAGATTTTTTGACCCCCTCCACCCCCTCAGCGTGGGGGTCCCCGCTAAAAAGTTTATACTAAATTGGAAAGCCTAGCTCAGTTGCAGAGTGACTTGGGTTTGGTCTGAAAGTTTTAATTTGTAAATCGACAAATAAAGAAACTGCAGATAAAGACAAAACTATATGCAATACAGTACAGCACCGGGCTCCCTTCCAGACAGCCGGCTCCGGGTAATTTGTAACGGGTTCCCTCCCCCCGACTCGTCGGTACTACCCATCATTCTATTTATAAAATTAGGTAACCAATAAATAACTTTGGCATAATATTTCACATTCTTACGGAGTCCAAAATCCACGTGAATTTCTCTAACATATTGAATGTACAGTAAATAATAATTAATATACAATTAGTAGAAAATCTCTGAAAATTTAACGGAAAATTCTGACAGTTCTCATGTCCATTAGAGTTTCCACAGATAAGCCCATCCTTGGCCAGCTGTTATACATGATAGCCTCTGAGTGGCACTGCGATAAAACGAGTTCACTGAATATGCATGCTGTAAACCTGAGAAGTACTGAAATATAGTTTGCTAGATAAATAATAATAATGTAGTGCAGTGACAAGCGTATGGTCTAAACGGTCCGGAGCTCGAAGCCCGGCAAGGGAAAAAGATTTTTCTTTTCTCCAAGACTTCCTGAGGCCCAACCAGCCTTCTCTGCACTGGGTACCGAGTAGATTATTGAAATTTCACAAATTATACAAACATATAATTTTTGTAAACTTTACAAATTATTCCTCAAGTTGTGCATTTTGTATGTTACATATTATGCAACACTAATCTAACTACCAACGCAGCTGTAAAAATTTCCTGTTTACACTGTTGTGATTAGCCTCATGCTGGCTAATGTCACTAGCAGAAACAGTCGGTTTTATCTGTAAAATAAAGTTTTATTTAGACTGGATACATTTGAATTTCTTGTTCTACTATTTTGTCTAGGCTATGGTTTTGATAAACGAGAAATCGCTGAACAATTCCCAGAAGGGACAAAAGATTTTTTTCTTAAAGAGAAACGTCTAGGCCAGATGAGACCCATCCGGTCTCCTGTTTACTGGGTACCTGGGCGCTTTCCTCGGAAGTTTAGTGGTCGGGAGAGGAGGCAAAACATCCATATCCACCCAGATTCGAAGTTAAGAATGAGCGGATCTATAGCTCCAGTCCCCCATACGTCCTTCACGCTGACAATTTTATCTTTTTTTATGGCGCGACAGCCCCCTAGTGGGCCAGAACCTCCCCAGTGTTGAGGCTTCACGATCATTTTCAGAAGCACCACACTCGGTAGGACTCCTCTGGACGAGTAATCAGCCCGTCGCAGAGACCTCTGCTTGACAACACACAATATTCACAAGAGACAGATATCCATGTCTCCGGGGGAATTCGAACCCACAATCCCTGTGACTGCGCGGCCACTGAGATCGGCTCACAATTTTACCTTTACCTTTTACTTTCTCTTCCTATAGGCGAAGAACTAGAGACGCTTTAGACAGATATAATTCGATAAATGAGCATATGAATGATATCGACAAATTCAAGAGATAACACGTTCAGTACGCAAACCTACGCGTTCTATTGATACTCATACACTATTTTATAAATCTATTTTACAAACTTCGAATGATACAGAGGAAGGACGAAGTATCTGTTTTACAGCGCGATATGAGCCTTACACATTGCACATAAAATGGATACAAAGAAGATGCCCTCTCTGTTGGTCTGTCTGTCCATCTGTGTGCATGTCTCATCACCGAATCTTCAAACGAATTTGACTGTACTTCGTACTGGAATTCTACTCCTAACAGCTAAGCAGTGATTGGGTGGGGGGGGGGGGGAGAGAGAGATTTCAATTCATTTCCTACTGGTCAAACATGACCTCAACGAGAAACTATACGCAACATTCCTTTTTCAGTTTTCCGACGAATAGCTCGCAGGAGGGGGCAGCAACATGTCACATATAATATATACCTTAGTAAGCCCTACAATAGATGTTTCGCACAAATTTACCGTAATTACTGTTGAACGAAATCCAACGAAAAGTAACAGCGTTAATGAAACGCATGGTGAATTTGTTATGCGAAGTTTTTGCGAAATGGCATTCAGTATGAGCAACTGTCGGCAAAAGTTACGCAGTGTACAGAATGAGCAAAATCGTCTTTAACAGCTGCAACCTGTCTTTCTTAATCAGAATTATCACCAGAGACTTCCAGAGCAGGTTAGTGAAGCGGTAACCCTCTACTGTTTTGGAAGGTACAGAAATATCAACTGTATTTAAAACGAATACTGGGAAATATATTTATGATATACGAAGACTTAATTGGACGATACAGTTGGGGCAGTAAAATGACTGGTCTTGAACTAAATGATCTGGGCTCGATTCTCGGCAAAGGCAGGGTACTTTTCACTTCGCCACAACGTCCACACCGGCCCTGTGGTCCACACAACCACCTATCGAACCGCATCCTCTCTTCCCATGAGTAGAGACGCTGGAGTGTCAAATCAACCACACGATTCCACCTCAGTAAAGATGTTATAAATGAGTTTAACTTTAATTCCATTCCTCCACATGTCTTCACAGCGCGGTGCTTAAGCCACAGACTTTAGGCTCAGCTACAGCACTGAACCATTGGACGAAATCATACAAGACTCCAATTTATGAACCAATACGAACACAAAGCTGAAAATCTTCGCGTGTTACGTATTCATACGTTACAACTCTGTGTACAGTTGAAGAATAAGAGACCATCTTGATGTCACTAGTTATTAAGTTTTATTTCACTTCTTCTATGCTCAACATGTTTCGGACATTAATACATCCATCATCAGGAGCATGCGGCTTTTCTGTTGTATCATCACATTGGTTGTGTGTTCTTGTTTCGATGTGTGTTGGAGTTTCGGTGTGGCTGGT
>Ga0123355_10015513_pt1 | contig 11977 bp, 12 predicted proteins | sample TergutEmb28metaG_3_FD_89872 | JGI IMG/M metagenome (GOLD analysis project Ga0123355, IMG submission 89872) | Embiratermes neotenicus P1 segment gut microbial communities from Petit-Saut dam, French Guiana - Emb289 P1 | ecosystem: Host-associated > Arthropoda: Insects > Digestive system > Gut ... | reverse complement strand
TGTTCGTCAAACTTTTCTCGCTCGTCTTTGCCCAGCACAACGCACGCTATAAAGTAACCTTCGCGAAGACAAAGCGTGATTAGTGTTTTGCCGCCGCGGCGGAATCGCAGGTTGTTGTAGTGTTTGTGAGTCGGATTGCCTTCGTCCCACAATTCGTCTAAGACATAGTGAAAGCGAATATTTCCGACCAGATTCTCAAATGCGCCGCTAGCTTTGCCGAGCATTGCTTCGACTTGCTCGTAAGGTTTAATGGCTCTGTCCATTATTAAAATCCCCTTTATTATAATTGATTCGTTTTTCAACGCGCACAATGCTTATTAGGCTTTATTTTCGGAGTTTTAACACAATTCCTTTTTCGTCAGCCACTGTTTGAAACAAATTTACCGCAATTGTTGCTTTTTCTTTCGCGGGAGCTTGCAAGTCGATTTCCTCTCTAACTTGCTTCATGGTTGCATTTATATCTTGCATTTCTAATAAATTGACAGCAAGGCAGTAAAAGCTTTTGCGGCGACCGTCGTCATAATTTCCTAATAATTCTTCTAATATTTTAATCTTGATATTCAGCTCGGCTTCATAGGCCTCCAAACCGATTTTTTTCGCCTTTTTTGCGTCGCGAAATATGTTCATATGCGTAATAAATGAATCTTTCAGACCTTCGCCGTCATATTTTTTGCAAGGATATTCATCGCACAAAAAGCAATATTCCAAGCCTTTGTGTTGACAGCAAGACAGCATGCCGCAACCGCAATGCGTCGATGTGAACCCCTCGCCGCCGCAACCGGGGCATCTTGATTGACCGACGGTGTAATAACGTGGACACAGACCGCAGTTTAGCCCGCATGCTGAAAATAAAGGGTTTTTCCTTATCTTATATTCCATTTTCATTGCCCCTTATTGTATAATAATATAAATTTTTGTGTTATGCATTATGCAGATTATCTAATTATCCAAAATTCCTTTGATCATATCGTTCAAAATTTGCGGATTGCCTGTGCCGCGGGAGGCTTTCATGCATTGTCCTACCAGAAATCCCAAAACGTTGGTTTTGCCGGACTTGTAATCCTCGATAGTTTTTGGGTTTGCCGCCAAAACGTCGGCGACGATTTGCTCGAGCGCCGAGGTGTCGTTCAGTTGCGCCAAACCTTTGTCGGAGATGATTTGATCGACCGATTTGTCGGTGGTGAACAGCTCATCAAGCACGGTTTTCCCCGCGGTGTTTGAAACTTTTCCGCTTTCGATATTTTGCACCATTTCGACGATACTTTGCGGCGATATATCGGCAAGCGTAAATTTCCCGTCGTTGATGATTTTCGAAATGTCGCCGAGAACCCAGTTTGCGAGCGATTTCGGCGTTGCGTTGCCCATTGCGACACATTCTTCGAAGAAGTCGGAGCGGGATTTCGAGTGCGAAAGCACCGCCGCCTCGCTTTCGGGGATTGAATATTCGGTGACGTATTTGATAACCCGCTCGTTCGGCAAGGTTGGGATTCGGGTTTTAAGCTCGTCTACATATGATTTTTCCAGCACAATCGGCAGGAAATCGGGGTCGGTGAACACGAGGTAATCGTTTTCCTCTTTTCCGCGCATTGGGATTGTTTCGCCTTTCATATCGTCCCAGCGGCGGGTTTCGGACGGCACTTCGCCGCCGTTTTCGAGGATTTCGGTATGGCGCGCGACTTCGTATTCAATCGCGCGGAGCGCGCCGCTGAATGTGTTGACATTCTTGACTTCGACTCTTGCGCCGAACTCTGTTGCGCCGACTTCGTTTATCGAAACGTTTACGTCGCAACGGATGGAACCCTCCTGCATTTTTGCGTCGGAGATATCGAGGTATTCGAGGATTGCTTTTATGTTGTCGAGATATGCCTCAACCTCGTCAAGCGAGCGGAAATCGGGCGCGGACACGATTTCGATAAGCGGAACCATCGCTCGGTTGAAATCGATTAGCGTTGCGTCGTCTTCGTGGATTAGTTTTGCGGTGTCTTCTTCGATGTGAAGCTGATTTATGCCGATTCGCTTGGTTTCGCCGTTGACGTATAGGTCGATGTGACCTTTGCCGCAAATTGGTGTTTCGACTTGCGAAACTTGGTATGATTTCGGCAAATCGGGGTAGAAGTAGTTTTTTCGGTCCATTTTAGACGCGAGATTTATCTCGCAATTCAGCGCGTGCCCCATCATAATCGCGTATTCGACAGCCATTTTGTTAAGTTGCGGCAGACTTCCGGGCATTCCCATGCAAACGGGGCAGCAGTTAGTGTTAACCTCGCTTCCGAATTCGTTTTTGCAGGCGCAGAATATCTTGCTTTCGGTGGATAACTCGGCGTGGGTTTCCAAGCCGATAACCATTTCGTATTTTGGATTAAGCATTACTGTCACCTCCTGCAATTTCTATCGTTCGAGCCGCACGGAACAGAAGTTCTTCTCCGAATTTCGGCGCGATGATTTGCAATCCGTTGATTGCAATCGCGGGACAACCCGTAAGGTTGGGGATTACCGTCCAACTATCGTCAAGCGGCGTGATGATGACATCGCATTGCTCAAATGCCTTGTTCAATTCGGCGCAAAGCTTTGCGCGCGCGCGGATTGCGCGGTCGTAGTAAAGGTGGCGGTTGTCGCGGCTTAGCACGATTGCGCCAGTGATGATTTGCTTTTTAGTATTGTATCCAAAGCCTTCGGCGCGGGTGTTTTCGTAAAGTTCGGCGAGGGTTGCCGCATTCTCGCTTCGATGTCCGAATTTTATTCCGTCATATCGCGCGAGGTTGGAAAATGTTTCTGCGCAGGCGATGATTTGGTGGGTTGCCGCCGCGTGTTCGGCGGTCGGCAAGTCAATTGGCGAGGTCGGATTTTCGGTTGGAAAATTGAAACTGCTTGGGATTCCGATTTTAACGTCGGAAATTCCGCCGTCGATAGTTTCGGTGAAATTTGGATAATCGCGGTCGATGGTTGTCGAGTCGCGCTCGTCCGCGCCGCAGATAACGCTGTAAAGTTCGGCAACGTTGCGGACGGTTTTGCCGATTGGGCTGATTTGGTCGAGCGACGGCGCGGGTGTTATCAGTCCGTAACGTGAAACCGAGCCGTAGGTCGGTTTAAGCGCGACAAGGCCGTTTGTCGTCGCAAAGCGGCGCGCAAGACCCTCGTGGTCGGAGCAAAGCGCGAAGTCAGAGCCGAGGAATTGAGATTCGTCTACGGCTTGATCGGGGATTATAACAAGTCCCGCCGCGGTGAGCTTGTCCACTACTGTTGCGTTGTACGGCGGCTTGAAATCAGCAAGCATTTTTGAACCGCAGGTTGTAAGCTCGCCTTTTATGCAGATATCATTCTTAATCGTGATGGATTTTCCGGTAAGATTCATAATAAAGCTCCTTTATTCTACAGTCTTTGGAATAACAATACAGCCGCCCGATTGTTTCGGCGCGTTTGCGAGGATTTCTTCTTGCGTAAACGTTTGCGCGACTTTGTCGTCTCGCAGACGTATGGGATTTGTCGTGTCGATTTCGATTTTCACGTCTTCGAATTCGGGTAGATTGCCGAAGCTTTCAAGCGTTTGCTCGATATCTTGTTGGAATTTCGGCAGATCTTCGTCGGATACCGTGATGTGCGCTAACTTTGCGAAGTAAGTAATATCAATATTTTTCATGGGTTTGTCCCCCTTTAATGTTTATTAAGTAATTATATAATTTTTTTTGACTCTTGTCAACATTTATGGTAATATATGTTTGAGGTGCTATCATGAAAAATTTTATGTGCGAGGATTTTTTGCTTTCAACCGAAACGGCGAGGAAGTTGTATTATGATATTGCGAAGGGTATGCCGATTTACGACTATCATTGTCATTTGGACGCGCAGGAAATATATGAAAATAAGGAGTTTGCCGACATTGGGGAGATGTGGTTGAAGCACGATCATTATAAGTGGCGGCTTATGCGGCAGAACGGTGTGGACGAGCATTTTATCACCGGTGGCGCAAGTTTTTTCGAGAAGTTTGAGAAATTTGTGGAGTGCGTTGAGTTTGCGATTGGGAATCCTTTGTATCATTGGTGTCATATGGAGTTGCGGCGATATTTCGATTGTGATTTGATTTTGAAAAAGGAAAATGTTAAGGCGATTTGGGAGCAGTGCGCGAAATTCAAATATACGCCGCGGAAGTTGATAGAAATGTCGAATGTGGCGGTGATTTGCACCACCGATGCGCCGGAGAGTGATTTGAAATATCATAATTTGCTGAATGGCTTTAGCGCCAAGGTTTTGCCGACGTTTCGACCGGATTTGCGGAACGCGGATATAGATTATCTGTTAGAGCGAGTGGAGTTTTTTCATCGAAACGGTTGTAGGCTGTCCGACCATGGGTTTGACGAGTTGGACGATGGTTCGATGGATACGCTTAGAATTTTGATGGAGGAGTATGGGCGGCGCGGTTGGGTAATGCAGTTGCATATCGGCGCGTTGCGGAATAATAATAGGGCGGAGTTTGCGCGGCTGGGTGGAGATATCGGGTATGACAGCGTGAATGATATGAATATTGCCGCGGCGATAAACGGCTTGCTTGGAAGCGTTGAGAACTTGCCGAAGACGATTTTATATTCGCTGAATCCTGCGCATAACGCTGTGTTGGCAAGCATAACGGGGAATTTTCGGAATGTTCAGCATGGAAGCGCGTGGTGGTTTAACGACCATATTGACGGAATGACCGAGCAGTTGAAGACGCTTGCGAACTTGGGTGCGCTTAATAAATTTATCGGAATGCTGACCGACTCGCGGAGCTTTTTATCTTATCCGCGGCACGATTATTTTCGGCGGATTTTGTGCGATATAATCGGAAACTGGGTTGAGGGCGGTAGGTTTCCGGCGGATTGGGAGACGCTTTCGACGATTGTAAGAGGGATTTGCTTCGAAAACGCGAAGAAATATTTCGAGATAGAAATTTGATGTTGACAAGCACCGGAAACTTTGGTAAAATAACAAAGTTCACTCGCCGCGTTCGCGGCTCGTGCGCTGCTGTGGCTTAGAGGCAAAGCACCTCCTTGGTAAGGAGGAGATCGGCGGTTCGACTCCGCTCAGCAGCTCCACAAAAGAAAAACTCGCAAACATTTTAAATGTTTGCGAGTTTTTTAATATGAAAATTCAACAAAATAGGACAATAACATTTTAAATAGCACAAATTATTTAATGAATGCTTGACAATATATTTCGGTTTGTGGTATTATTTAATATGTATTTTTGTATATATTAAGAGGTGTTTTTATGCGATTATTTACTTCAGAAGCAGTTACGGAAGGGCATCCCGACAAGGTTTGCGACCAAATATCTGACGGTGTTCTTGACGCGATATTAAAAGATGATAAGATGGCGCGGGTTGCCTGCGAAGTGGCGGTGACTACGGGGCTTGTGCTTGTGATAGGCGAAATTACCACCACCGCGTATGTGGATATTCAGAAAATTGCGCGGGATACGATTCGTGAAATTGGATATGACCGCGCGAAGTATGGGTTCGACGGCGACAACTGCGCCGTTTTGGTGTCGTTAGACGAACAATCGCCAGATATTGCTATGGGCGTTGATAAATCTTTCGAGGCGAAGCTTAGTCTTGACAACGATGGGCTTAACACCGGCGCGGGCGACCAGGGAATGATGTTTGGGTTCGCGTGTAACGAAACCGACGTTCTTATGCCTATGCCGGCGTATCTTTCGCAAAAGTTGGCGAAAGAGTTGTCGAACGTGCGAAAGTTGGGGAAGTTGGATTATTTGCGCCCGGATGGGAAGACGCAAGTGACGGTTAAATATGATGAGGCGGGACGAGTTGCGGGAATTGACACCATTGTTATTTCGTCACAGCATTGTCCGCAGATTTCGCAAGAGCAAATTGCCGCGGACTTGCGAAAATATGTTATCGAGCCTATAATTCCCGAGGAAATGATAGATGAAAGCACAAAAATTCATATAAATCCGACGGGGCAGTTTATAATCGGCGGACCTGCGGGGGATTCGGGTCTTACGGGACGGAAAATTATCGTTGATACTTACGGTGGTTATGCTCGCCACGGCGGTGGCGCGTTTTCGGGCAAAGATCCGACCAAGGTTGACCGAAGCGCGGCTTATGCGTCGCGTCAAATCGCGAAAAGTGTAATTGCCAACGGACTTGCGGACATGTGCGAGGTTCAGGTTGCGTATGCTATTGGGGTTGCGCACCCTGTTTCAATTCGAGTTGACACTTTCGGGACTGAGAAAATTCCGGTTTCGGAAATTGAGAAGATTATAAAGTCTAAATTTGATATGCGGCCCGACGCGATTATCGAGCGGCTTAATTTGCGCCGTCCGATTTACAAGCCTGTGTCGGTTTACGGCAACTTCGGGCGGGACGATTTGGATTTATCTTGGGAAAAAATTATAGAATTTTAGGGAGGAATTTTTATGGCGTCAGGCGCGAGATTATCTTTTGACACAAGCACTAACATAAAAATATCGAAACAAAAACCGGGGAAGAAACGTGGTCGCGGCGGACGGAATACGCTGTTTGTATTCGCGTTTATCGCATTATTGGCGGCTATGTTTTTTGGTTCGTTTTTCTTGTCGCTTCATATCTTGGGGCTGGAAAGCGGAAGCAATTTGCCGCCGGTAATGGTTGATTATGAAAATTTGATGGAAAATGAAGATTTTATCGAGCAGATGGCGGACTTGGAAGAGGAGTTTGGTATCGATATAGTCGGAATTCTAAGAGAGAACGCCGAATTGCGGCTGATGTTGCAGGATGGCTTTGACGCGAGCGCGGAAATTAGGCTTTTGCAAGATCAAATTATGAGCTTAGAAGCGCAACTTGATAGAAATCAAGCGGCCGGAGCAAATGCCGCCGCGACTGCCGGCGCGACCAACGCGCCTGCTACGCCGCCGCAAACTCCGACTCCGCCTGCCGATCCGCCTGCAGGCGCGGGAACTGCTACCGGTACGGGGACAACTCCGCCGACGGGGACCGGTACGGGAACGGGTGCAGGCACTACGCCGAATCAAACTACACCACCGGTTGAGACTACACCGCCGGGCGAAACCACTCCGCCGGCGAACAATGCGCCGCAAACTCCGCCGAGCGAGCCGGATACTGTGGTTATAGATTAGAAAATATTATAATTTAATTATGCAATTTATAAATAATGTGAGAGGATGAATTTTTATGTTTTGCAAAAATTGTGGAAAAGATTTAGCGGGAAGTGAATTTTGTGTGAACTGCGGAGCGAAAGCGGAAGCTGTGCCACCATCACCGCCGCCGGCTCAAGCAACTCCGCCGCAACAGCCACCACCGCAACAGCCAATGCAGGTAGCTCCACCGCCACCACCGGCGGCGCCACCGCCACAACAACCGCAATATCAGCAACCACCTCAACAACAAGGGCAACAAAGTGGTTTCAGCGGTGCGTTTAACCAAGCGACGTCATCGTTTACCGGAGGGAATCCGCAAATTTCAAAAGTGTGGATGTGGGCGTTGATTAATGCGGGGATTGCGATTGTTGTTGGTATTTTACTTGCCTTCTTGTTGCAAACCAGGGTTAGGATTCCGGGGTTGTTTGGAGTTGGGCGAACTATAACGCGATTTGGATTTTGGTCTTTCTTCTTCCTTTTCCTAGGATTTATCGACGCAGGACTTGGATTTGTTTGGGCGCATATGCTTTCGGGCAAGTATAAGAAAACCACTATAGCAATCAACGGAGACAGACTTGTCGGCACTGCCGCTGACGCTGATTTCTCGGAGCCGCTTTTGATTTTCCTTGGAGTTGGGTGGAACAAAGCGAATCTTGTTAACTTTAACTTTGGATTAAACGAAATTACCGGCATATTTGTTGAGCAGGGCGCGATTATTGTTCATGCGTCGCAGGCGAAGTATAAATGTTTCGTTCCTGACGCGGCGGGACTTAAAAATGAAATAGATCAAAAAATTATGGCAAGCAGAGCGTAAACAGTCACGTATATACGACAAAGTAAGCTAAAATTCGAAAAAAATAATTGGAAAAACCTACCAAATTGTGACAAACAATTCGGTAGGTTTTTTGTATACTGATTGCGTAGGGGGTTGATTATGTGACAAAAATACAACTTGCGCAAAAAGTGGACAGGCTTAAACCTAACATTCTCGGCATTGCGTTTTATTTGTCCGGAATTTTGTTCGCGCGGGTAACATTGTTCGGATTTGCGCCGTTTGGGATTGCGCATCTTGCGATGAATCGAAAATTTGGCTGGCGAACGTTGGTTTCGCTTGCGCTGACTTTGGTTGGAACGCTTCTTATCGGCGATATATATGTCATGATAAAATATGCGATGGCGCTTTTGCTTTACGTTGCCATGCTTTATTTTTTGGTGCAGGAAGAGGAGGTGACGGTAAGTGCGGCGGGGCTGATTGCAGCGGGAAGTGTGTTTATTTCGTCTGCCGCGCTTCTTATTTGGGCGGGGGAACCGCAACTGAACGATTTTATGTTTGCGGTGATTGAGGCGGCAGTTGTATTTGTGAGCGTTTATGTGTTTGATAGGAATTTTGGTAATAAGAAATTGCGCATTGTCGTTATGGCGTGCGTGTTGGTGATAAGTCTCGGTTATATTGAGATTGGGAATATGTTTTTGGCGTCGAACTTTTTTGCGGTGGTTATTATTTTGATTTTAGCGTTGGGTTCCGCCGAACCTCGGGAGGGACAAAGCAAAGCCACCTCCACCGCCGGAGCGGGAATAGTTTTAGGAATTATATGCGGATTCGGAAGTTTTGATATGCTGCTTTATATCGCGGTTTTTGGTGTTTGCTCGTTTATCGCGGGATATGGGGCGTCGATAAGCCGGAGGTTTAGTAATTCGCAGATTATCAAGAAACTTGTTGCCGCGGCGGGGTTTTCTATTTCGTATATATTGCTTGCGACATATGTGATTCGAGGGATAAATCTTTTGACGTTTTTTGAGCTTGCCGCCGCGACGGGGGTTGTGCTTCTGTTGCCGAGATCAATGTTTGAGTATGCGGGTTGGTTTGTTACTGCTGAAAAGGAGAGCGAAATTGCCGATGTTTTCGACGAAGCGAGTGATGAAAGCATGGCAATGCTTATCAGCGAACGGCTAAACTCGGCGGCGGCGATGTTTCAAGGATTAGCCGCCACTTATGGAAAAATATTTGAAAGACATGACCCGGATAAAGTGGAGAATAAAGAAGATATTTCGCAGTTGTTCGATACTGCGGCGGATAGGGTTTGCCGCAAATGTAAAAAGGCGCCGCTTTGTTGGACTAGGGATTTTAGCTTGACTTACGATGTTTGTTTTAAACTGCTTGCGGTTATGGAGACGAGGGGTGGTGTTGCCGTTGCTGATGCGCCACAGCATTTTCGTGAAAAGTGTATAAGGTTGCCCGAATTTTTGGGCGAGCTTAATGCGCTTTATGAAATTTATCGAGTGAACTGTATTTGGAAAAATAAGATGGCGGAGAATCGGGAGCTGTTAGGCGAGCAATATCGCGGAATTTCGCATATGCTGAACGATTTGATTAAGGAAATCGAACGTCGTCCGCGCGTGCGAGCGGAACGGCCGGTAACTGAAAAATTTTCGTTTGAGGTTGCGGCTTCGGCGCGGGGATTAAGTATGTTTGAGCAAAACGGCGACAGTTATTGCTTTGTTCCGATAGGACAGGGGAAGTATGCCGTGATTTTAAGCGACGGAATGGGGCACGGCAATCTTGCCGCGGAGGAAAGTAGTGTTATAATCGAAATTTTGCGTAATATTTTGAAAAATGGGTTCGACAAGGCGATTGCGGTGAAAATGATTAATTCTATTATGGGGTTGAGGGCGAAAGATAGATATTCTACCGCGGATATTTGTATTTTGGATGGTGAAAACGGTGGTATTGAATTTATCAAGATTGGCGCGGCGTCAGCATATATTAAGGCTAATAACAAAGTTGAACCGGTTTGCGCGCCGTCGCTTCCGGTTGGCGTTTTGCCGAATGTGGAAATCGAAACTTGTCGCCGCGCGCTGAGCATTGGAGATTATATTGTTATGATAAGTGACGGCGTGAGCGGCGCAGGAAATTGGGTTAAACAATTTATTTTAGAATCTAATTCGGATATGCCACCACAAGTGCTTGCGGATAAGATAATCGAGCAGGCGAAGAGTTTGGAAAATAGCCAACATTCGGACGACATGATGTGTATCGTGATTCAGGTTAACACGGCGATGTCTAAAGCAGACGCGGTTACGTCGGCTTGATAGTGTTTATATTTCGATAATATTATCGGCGCGGGGGTATGGATCTTTTACGTCGGTTAAACCGGCTAAGTAATCCATGCTTGTTCCGAACAGCACGGCTAACAGGCGGCAGTTTTCGTAACTTAAATTTCGAACGCCGCGTTCCATTTTCGAGTATTCGCTTTGGTCGATTCCTATTTTCATTTGAACTTGAATTTGCGAATAGCCTTTTTCTTTTCGTAGTTCTTTTAGTTTGCTCATAATGCGATCACCTCTGTAAGATTTACATATTATCATGATAGGGGCAACAGTCCTATTGTCCTAGGGGATTTTCCCCTAAAATAATAGGACAAATTTCCACGAATCGTATCAAAGCGACATTCTATTTGTCGAATTATGACGAAAATTGCGCCGGAGATGAAATGTGGGAAAAATTAATGTTGACAGGGGTTACAGCGTTGTGATATTATCATGTTCACTCCTATTTAACAAAATGTGTGATTATGGTGGGACAAATATCATTTAAAATAAATATAAATGAAAATAAAATGAAGAGAGGAATTACCCGTTATGGAAACAAAAAAAGTATATTTTAGAATGGAGGAAGTTGAAGGTTTAAATGTCGAGTATTTTGTGGTTGAGGGCAAGGCTTTTGGCGTTGGAATTTACGAAACCGCACCCGAAGGAAAAGTTGACGAAGATGTTGTTTATGATATTTTTCCGACTCGAAGCTGCGCTGAAGAGTTTGTAATGACTCTTGCGAACCATACAGTTTTAGCGGTATCGCTCAGAGATATATTATGCGATCATTTTGTGGGCAAATTGCTAGCGTAACAGTAGTTGCACGACTATGACCGAGGCGATGATTGCGGCTAAGTCGGAAAAAAGCGCGGCTTTTAAAGTGTGACGGATTTTTCGGATTCCTACGCTTCCGAAATATACCGTCAAGGTGTAGAACGTGGTTTCGCTTGCGCCCATCATGACCGATGCGATTCTGCCTGACATTGAATCGGGGCCGGCGGTTTGGTATATATCGCTTACAATTGCTAGCGAGCCGCTTCCGGAAATGGGACGAAGAAGCGCAAGCGGCAACACATCGCCCGGCATGTTTATAAGGTTGGTTACCGGAGTTAGGGCGTAAGTGAATAAATCAAGCAGACCCGAGGCGCGGAAAACTGAAATCGACACCATTAAACCGATTAGCGGCGCGATGATTTTGACTAAACTTTTGATTCCGTCCATCGCGCCGTCTATAAAGGTTTCGTATACGTTTACGCGCTTGAATAAGCCGTAGCAGATAATTCCGCACAGCATTATGGGGACGGCGAAAGTGGATATGTATTGCATAGTGGCTCCTTTCGGGCGCAAAAGTTTTGCGAAAATTTGCGCCCAACGGGCGCGGGGCATTGCGCGGGCGCGCGCGGCGCGGCAAGGACCAGTCCTTGCCAATCCAGCATTTGAGACTTAGATTGCGTAGTTTGCAATCTATAGTCGAAAAGTGCAGGGGCGTAAGATTTTGCTTGCAAAATCCACAGCCATCTGCCAAACTTTTGCGCGCCAAAAGTTTGAACAAAAGCGCCGCGCTCACGCACGTGCTCAAAAACTGAGCACACGTGGCACGGAGGCGAGTGCAATCAACTCGCTCCTACCCCAAAACATCTCGCGCTTTTAGGGAGTGGCATCCGGATTGGTTTTTTAATCCGGCTAATGCCACCCCTGTCAAAACCATCCAAGAACACGAGTTGTTTTTTAACGAAGTGTGATTGGATATGGTTGACGG
>Ga0123355_10015511_pt1 | contig 11977 bp, 7 predicted proteins | sample TergutEmb28metaG_3_FD_89872 | JGI IMG/M metagenome (GOLD analysis project Ga0123355, IMG submission 89872) | Embiratermes neotenicus P1 segment gut microbial communities from Petit-Saut dam, French Guiana - Emb289 P1 | ecosystem: Host-associated > Arthropoda: Insects > Digestive system > Gut ... | reverse complement strand
CCAATGTTGTAATTCAACAGAATAGTCTCATGCTCCTGATGATGGATATATTAATGTCCGAAACATGTTGAGCAAATAAGAAGTGAAATAAAATAGCAAGTGACATCAAGTTGGTCTTTTATTGTTCAACTATCACAATGATGCACGGTCCAATAAACATAAAATGTGGATTGATTTTAATGCTGCTTCCTATTCTTGTGCACTGAAGATGCAGCAGGCACCCTTCTTCAGAAGTCCTTGCCTATCTAACAAACTGCTAGTCGCCACATCCCAGACGTCAGCAATTTTATCGTTTCTTTGTAACAAAAATACTACGCCTACTTTACTTAGAACTCAAGTCAAATCCCATCGATTTTCTCAAGACATTCTCTCGCGCAGAACTGTACATGACATACAGATATATTACAGCCTGTAGGTCTCATTAAGTAATTAATTTTATTTCAAGCAAATTTTTTCTTCCTAAATTTTAAATTCTGATGAGAAATTAAGTTCAGATTTGTACAATGTATTTGTTAGGTGGTTACCTTTTGGAGGATTTGATTTATGCTTGTAATAAATAGACGCCAAGGGCAATGAAGGATAAAAACTGTATAAAATTTGTGTCAGGTGTATCTTCTATACCGGCTTTCATTTTTCCACACTTGTTCATAATTCAGGAGAATATAATAGCATGAAAATATTTTGATTCTGAACTGTTAAACGGTATATTAATCATTTGGCCCTGGAGTTGGACATTAACAGTTTAGCACACCATTTATTTAAAATGTGAATATTTTATGAACCAAGAAGTATAACATTAGGAAATACACGACATTTTGTGGAGGAATAAACAAAGATGGTGATAGAAAGTCTAAAAAAATAATTAAATGTATTTGTTGACTAAATATATAAAAAGCGTACTCTGGGGAGTAGCGATACTCCTGTGCCTATATATAGGATGCATGGTGCCTAAAGGTTAATGATTCCGTTTCTTAAGAACAGAAAAACATATCGAGCAAGGTTCGATGACATCCGTAAGAAATGTTATCGTGACTCGGTAAAAGTGTTATAAGTATGCCTCGGAAATTAATACAAATCTGCGTTGAATTTCTGTGCACTTTGTCTGTTCGTGAAATACAGTAACATTCTATAGGGATACGTATCTCGCCAGTATAGGTTAACAATATACGTAACATAGTCACTAAAGTTTTGAAATACAATGCTCTATCTTTCATTCACTGACGACATGATATACAATTTGTCCCGCGAGAGATGTTGATAATTTCGAATAAAAAACTGAATGTTTGTTATGGATGTTGTTTATTCTGAATACGTTTTGTATGGACGTAGAAAGTTTCATATTTTGCAGTTTGTGATAAACATTATACATTTTCCCCTACCAAAACTCTTTGTGTCATTTAAAGAATTTACGATCCCATCCGGCATGTTATCTCAGAACAGGGGAATAAACTGGGGTTGAGAGGAAGCTGGTATAAATCCTCCAAAGCCAACAGTTTGTGTCAGTATTTCTGTGGGAGAATTATTGCTCCATTCTAGTCCAGTTTAAGCGTACTTCTCTTACTACGTCGGAGCTCATAGGGACCTTAAAGCAAGGAGACTTACATCGATGTAATTATCAATGAGAAAAGAGAAAAATGAACAGCAAATAGATGACACATTATCCTGGACTGAAACGGGAAAATAAACTCACCAAGACATAACAATTTTCTGGAACTGCCGGGGAATGGAATAAGAAACTAAGGAATTAATTCAGAGAGGAGGATGGACTGTAATGGTATGAGTAATGGTACTAGTACAGAGAGTACAATGAGTGAAACGAGAGAGTTAGCGGTATTAAGAAGTAAAGCTCGTTCTGTAACAGACCATGAAGCCAGTGAAGGGGAGTTGATGTACGGCTCTTCTCTTTCTTTAACATCAGCGCTAGATGGTGGTGTGTGGTTAATTCCACGCCCCGGCGACTTTACCCCAGGAAAAGACATGGGACCCACTTATAGGAAGCTGGGTAGGACCAAGGCCCGTTGTGGACGGGTGCAGAAAATCTTGTCCTCAACGGGATTCGATCCCCGAACCGTCCATCCCGCAGCGAGTCACTGTTTAGCAGCGGAAATAGGAACATGCTTAATGGAGCTATACTTCTCAAAGCCTGGTGCTACATGGACTGTGATTCTTCTGAAAACGAATCATTCAATAAACAAATAAATAAATATTTACCTTGAGGCGAAGAGAAAAACCACGAGTGAAATTGGATTAGGCTGTTCAGGTGGAAGTAGTCTAATGTACATGTCTGTTATTAGTGATCCAGCAGTGTCAGTATTTCTGTAACAAACTAGCATTAAATTTTCCACTAAAAGACAAGCTAAATAAGTCGATTAGGTGAATAACATTAGGCTTTAAACCGAAGTGGCTGTCAATAAGATTGAGCAGTTATTACTGTCAGTATCATGCACAATTTTGTAGCATTATCTGAAGTAATTTACGCGGTCCCTTTCCTAGATAAAACTCAGATATAGGTGCTATAAAGCGTCGAATTTAATGTTTGTAATATGAGTGGAAGATTGGAGTGTATTGTTGTTGTGACATGTTGCAATCTGAATTGAAGGACTCCCTTCTTACTTTAATCCTTTAAACGCCGAGTTAAATCCCATCTGCCATTTGTTAGCATTATTAGGAGCTCACCATATTCTCCACGTTAGCAGGATAAGGTTTAATGTATTCATTGTTCGATATTATCGTTTCAAGTAAATTCCTCTGCTATATCTTGGCTGTCCAGTAAAGCAGTGTCATTTCCTAAATGAGAATTACGAATTTAAAAGCATAAATTTTTAAATTAAACGAGTGATTTGTTTTTTTAAAATAACATCGTGACGAAGTACATAAAATGGCGGATGAAACATCTGTAATTAGATACTCGGTACTTTGTTGAAGTGTGCTCGAATAACGAGAGTTACTACGCTATGACGTAAAGTGATGTCTGCAATGTGAATATTAAGTTTATTGGATCGTCCATCATCTTGATAGTTGAATAAAGGGAGACCAACTTGATGTCACTTGCTTTATTATTTCATTATTTAATGCTCAACATGTTTCGGGTGTTAATACATCCATCGTCAGGAGCTTGCGACTTATTTGTTGAGTTATTTCATGGGTTGTATTGCTTTGGTTCGATGTGTGTTGGTGTTACGTTGTGGTTTGGCTGTGGTGGTGTGGTATCCGTATGCAGGCAGAGGCACTAGTGCTTGTTGAGAATTAACTAATGAAATAATAAAGCAAGTGACATCAAGTTGGTCTCTTTTTATTCAACTATCGTCTGCAATGTATTACCGGCGATAAATTGCTATTATCTACAGGAAGTTATAGTAATTGTTTTGTAAAATAAACCCACTTTAACAGTAAGGTCTGTTTTGGACACCTTGCCTTTTTTACATTCAATTTGCCGTAGAAAAAAACATTTGTCCTGTCTTATAATTCGCCAACAATTAGTAATTATAAATACATCGAATGATGTAATGACTAACAAGTGTCCTGTCATTCATGCGCCATCTTCAGTAACATAAAACTTCTTTAGAATATTCATTGTAAAGCAGATGGTAGGTTCAGATGATGTTATTAAGTATCAAGGCCATTGTGATTTTTATTGATTTGAAGAAGGAATTAGATCATTACTCAGTAGCTAATTGGACCTGCAGGAAGACTATTTATCACCGGTGAGTTAAGCCCCCAATAAATCACCATGTTGCCGGCCTCTATCTAACCAAAGTGAGAAAGAATACTGTTCAAACGCGATTAAATTTCTCGTGAACGAATTCCGTGTCGGAAGGGAAGATGTGTAATTAAACCCATTGTCAGTATAATTTGCTGCTTGTTACGGTACTCGCGTTTCACCTTGAACACTTGCCTCAGACTTATAACAGTTGTTAGTTTACAGCTGAACACAGCACTGCGATATAATCTGCTGTTTGATGTGGCACGCGACAATAATCGGGGTGTCCATTTTTCATTTGAGATGTATGCAGTTGTGTTCAGTTGTGTCTTATATCCAAAACTTTTTTGACCCAAATTTGTTTTACCGTTCATTGTGTGGCGGTCTGCAAGCAGAATGAGATATTGTACTTGCATATTGTACTTGCATATTGTACTTGCATATTCATGTTTACGTTTAATTTACTGATTCTAAACACCAGTTCAGGGAATTTAAGAAATTCTTCGTGGTTTTTAAGTCCCTCCGGTATGCCTTCTGGATAATAAGTAAAAGACAAAGGGATTTTCTTTCACGGCTTTCTAGATTCGGTTTGAATTTGAAGAAGGTTTATTAACCTACTGAAGTGATGTTTGATGTTTTTCTGAATATTACAGCCTTCGTTATGTTAAAATAGTGTTTTGTAACAACTCCTAAATTTGGTGCGAGCCTCTCAGATGCAGTTATACCATTTGTAGACCATAAAAGCTAAGCAAGTAGTTAACTGCAACTGAGTAAGTAGTTAACTGCAACTGAGCAAGTAGTTAACTGCAACTGAGTAAGCAGTTAACTGCAACTGAGCAAGTAGTTAACTGCAACTGAGTAAGTAGTTAACTGCAACTGAGCAAGTAATTAACTGCAACTGAGTAAGTAGTTAACTGCAACTGAGCAAGTAGTTAACTGCAACTGAGTAAGTAGTTAACTGCAACTGAGCAAGTAGTTAACTGCTACTGAGCAAGTAGTTAACTGCAACTGAGTAAGTAGTTAACTGCAACTGAGCAAGTAGTTAACTGCAACTGAGCAAGTAGTTAACTGCAACTGAGCAAGTAGTTAACTGCAACTGAGTAAGTAGTTAACTGCAACTGAGCAAGTAGTTAACTGCAACTGAGTAAGTAGTTAACTGCAACTGAGCAAGTAGTTAACTGCAACTGAGCAAGTAGTTAACTGCAACTGAGTAAGTAGTTAACTGCAACTAAGGAAGTCCACAGATCACAGTTCCTGTTGCAATAATGATGGTTATTTATGTGGTCAAGTAAATCTCTGCATTTTGTGTAAACCGAATTTTATTAACGTTTTCACAGGTTCCCTTCACTGCGTCTCTCTTGATCCAGTTAAATCCAAGCCACATCTTTAGACACAATTGGGTATGGAAGTTTTTTTCACCGGAGAACTTACGGTTTAAAAAGTCTTGATGACCGTTTAGACGAATTACACTCAAATAAATATGGTGTAAAATTTTGATGTTTTGCTGACCGTGCATCTCAGTATAATCTTAGCAAGTGACCAACTTAATACACAAACTCTTGTTTTATAATAAGTTTATTATATGCCTCTACATGTTCCGAGCACAACAGTGCTATAAAACAAGAATTCATTCATTAAGTTGGCCAGTTGCTAAGCTTATGGTGTAAAGTGCTTAGTTAATCGCAGTACATTCGAGCACTTTGAAACACTGCGTAATCAAATTAATTGCTTGAAGTGATGTTTTTAGTAACTTGTTTTAAGTGCGTGCTCTTCTTTCATAAATTTATTTGGGTCCCATTTGTGGAAGAACTGCATTACGTGGGTTTCGTTCATGCAGTTTATTAGCCGGCAGGGTCACTTCTGTTCATCTTACAGTTACAGGAAATAACTCCTAAGAATGTAATGTTTTGTATTACTTTGCGAAATTTGAGGTTCTCAAGGTGGTGACTAAAATGATTTCCTATACCCTGAAGATGGGGGCATTGGGTTCCTCCGAAATTCTGGTAACGAGCTTGACTACGCGGTATTACGTACCGGGTGTCGCTACTCATCATGTTGTTATTTGTTAAAAAATAATATATAATTAATTTTCTCATTTGAGACCAAGGTCTCCGTGGAAAGCCCTTTGAAAAACACAGGCACAGAGCTTTTATTTGAGAAAATATTCAATTATTGTTTACTTTATATTAATTTCATAATAATGTGTTTAAACCTACAGAGTCCTTATAAGGCAGTGTCATTAGTGTTAATTGAATCGACTTATAAGTTGTTACATCACTAAATACCGTTAAGAATATTATAGCATAGGCCAGAGAAAGAGAATGAGCTATCCAACTATGAAAGAAACGAAAAGCTGTTACAATTTATCACCAAACTTGCGGACCTTATCAAAAACAAAATGTGTACACGTCAGCAAAGTATCTTTTAGCGATCAAGAAAAGATTTTTGCTAGTTCGGAGCAGCACTCGGGGGAATCAAGGGAGATGTCTGGAAGTGCAAGAAGAAGAAATATTTTGTGATGTGCAGCCGTTCGTTTCGTAAGAACTGCACAAGGATTCAAGCTGCACGACATTTTACACTTGGTCGCTGCCAGCATGTATGCAAGGCAAGACGTAGGAGTAGACTAACCCTTTGACGCCTAACGACCACTATAGTGGTCGTACCGCACCGCTAACCTCTAAACATTACATTTTATATATTTGTTCAACAAATATAGGTACTGAATATTTTAAACATCGTATATACTCCCCGTTTTTTTCTCTTCAAAATGCAGTTTGTTTCATAATTCTAACGTATTTGGTTCCTGTTTTATTCCCGTTTTATATACAGGATGTACTAAAATTTAAAAACATAATTTCGGCGCCAAAAGGTTAAGGTTTTTTTATGGTCTGTTGACCATGCAACTCTATGGAATATTGTAAATGAAACACAATTGATGCACGATTTATTCTTAGTGTACGTGTATTTCGTCAATTTTATTTATAACCTCTACATGTTTCGGCCTTCTCCAGGTCCATCATCAGGAGGAACAAGTATATTGATGCGACGCTTGGTACTTATTATTCTGTATAACTGTCTGGTATGCAGGATTGAGTGCATTCCATCCTGCGTACCAGACCGCTATACAGAATAACAAGTACCAAGTTTCGCATAAATATAGTTGTGTCCTCCTGATGATGGACCTGGAGAAGGCCGAAACATGTAGAGGTTATAAATAAAATTGACGAAATACACTTACACAAAGAATAAATCGTGCACCAAGTTGATTTCATTTACAAGATTCGATGAAGGCTGTTTGCAAACGGCGTGCCGAGGAAACTGCGTGGGCCGGCAAGACAGGGAGAGACAGAAGACTAGAGGAAAATACTTAAAGGTAATCTTCGAAATTTTAAATTTTACCAAACAGTCTTAGAGTGTGTCAAACGTAGAGGAACGGATAGGAGTTGCATTTATAAAATTTCAGAGAAATGTGAACAGTATTGAGTAAGAAAACCCCTCATGGGAATAAATCACTGGGGATGGGAAGATAATTTCGATGTGTTAAAGAAAGAATTTAAAGTGATAGTGTAATATATGACTTTTTACGAATTTTATTTTTAAAGAAAACGTGGAATATTAACCTAGAATGAATCTAGTTACAGGTTGTAACAGTTTGAAACCTGACGGCTATCTAAATACGAAGCTGAAAGAAATCAGTTCACCCATCAAACCCATCAGTGAATTTTCATTACAAAGGACAAACGCTATGCTGTCTGGGGAAATAAACTGAATTTGTGAGATTCATACAAAACTCATGAATAATGGCAAGATGTAGATGTTTAATGCTAGGGTAGGCTATGAATCATGAGATCATTGCTGAACTGCTGAACGGTGTAAAGAATGAGCCCTTAGCTTGTGTTTCTGCAATATAGCAGTGGCATTTGAGGCAAACCTACTTCTGTTTCCTGCTTGTAATTACAAGTACATTTCCTTTAAACTAGCACAATTCGGCTCATGTAGACATATGACATTCTGCAGTCATGAGACATCCGTAAGTTATGGAGCACAGTGATTTTCTAAGAAGCCTTCACTTTACAATGTATTTGTGTTTTCTTCTCAATACGTCAGGCTGTACAAAAAGGTTAATTGGTCACTGGCGAATTGTAAAAGATTTGTAAGCAAATCTTCTTGTCCTACTGTATGTTCTACCTGAAAGGACTGGGAGGCATGTTAGGATAGCCGATGTACCCACGATCTAACCGGGTACTACCCGGATGAATCCCCAGGGTTACAGCTAGACCAACGTGCTCAGTACAAGCGTACAGCATCCTGCGTTAGGGAATAGGTTTAAGAAGAGGCATTGGAGATATTGGAGTTTCGGCAGTATCCCGAAACTGCAAGACGGTGGGAGACGAAGCATGCGTCAAAACTGATTCGTACGTACTTGAAAGGACAATAGGCTCGCCGTATCTGGCAAGTTTAAATTTCAGCACTTGTAATCCAGAGGCCAATTTCTCAGTGCACAATACATCTGAGAACGTTCTAGTGGTTACTTGCATTGAGAAGGGACTGTACGATAACAGACGTGAGATGTTAGTCTAAGAAAGGATTATGCTGTCCGGACCCCAGACACGAATCCAATAGCAACGTGCTTGTGTCGCCATGACGACGACATGAAGTCAAATAATAAGCTGAAAACAATCGGGGCTACTTTACGATTTCTGTTATTCTTACGTCACGTCTGTGAAGCTACGGGGTGTTGCAGGTTTGTGTTTCATTATTTTCCTGGAATAAAATAGTAACTAACCCGCCTTGTTTCCGGAAGTTAAGTAATACTGACGTTTCCGGAGTTGTTATTTTTTATGTCGTCTGAAATTCACCTTTATTACTTTTACTGCTGGTGTTTAAAATTTCGAAACCAACACAAGTGTGTTGGCAGATGCAGTAACATTGTAATTTTCTTTCCCTTTCCTGTATTAGTATTCTTTAAGAACCCAAGATTTTCTTCTGCATGGTATTCAAGGGGTGCAAGGAGTCTCTGTTTTCCTTGTCATTTAACTACTGGCGCCAGTAATATGACGGTAATTATCTAAATATATGACAGGGAACATTAGAATAAAATAATAGGATGCATCCGCAAATCTGTAAATTTTTAGTTCCTCATCGTCAGCAGCCCTAATATGGCAGACGCGCGAATGTGTGACAGCATTCACAGGATGTGATGTGCAGCGGGTAGGATTCGTATTTCGTATTCAACAAGTTCGATTAAAACTCTCGGTCACCCTGGATAAGACTTTGCCCTCGTACAGCGCGTAGGCTTAACTGTGGCAATTGATAATGACATGAATTGCAACACTGTCAGCTAAAAGTGATGTAATCTCTTGTTTCCTAACTACTATTTCGTATTTAATTTTTACATTTTACTTCATGCTACATGGTCCGGCTAATCCATTCTTCGTAACAGCGTGTTAATTATATTGGGCGAAGTGCATAAATTATTAACGTTTCGTTGTTTGTGCGTGTTTCTTTTTCAGGCCTTCTTTTGCTTAAGCCCAAGTATTCTGCGCAGCACCCTCTTGTCAAACTCCGTAAAGGAGCATGAGATCCCAGGCATTTAACTTTCGTTTCACAAGGCGTGCTGTTACAGTTCTATAGGGCCATTTTTAATTTAAATCTTTTACGTTTATTTACAGTAAGAGCAGATAGGGTATTCGTAAAAAAGCACTCTGCCAATGAAACGTCCTCTTGGCTTCGTTTTGAAAACAATTGTGATTTGTAACCCTCGTAACATGATATTTAATATTGACCACCCTTTTGTAGATGTATCAGTTATCTTTGTATAGTACTTGTCTGAGTTGTGGCTTCAATACGTAAATACATTCCTTGTATCTTCTTTTATATATTTGTTGACTTATTAATGATTTACTGTGGCGCAACAGCCCAATTCGGGCCTATACCGCTTCTTTTGTGGTTTCTGTATCACCCACATGTAGACATACAGCAGGTACGACGCGACTGGATGAGTGATCGGCTTGTCGCAAAGGCTGCTACTTACGCCACACACAACAAACACAATAGACGAATATCCATAATTTTAGCGGGATTCGAACCTGCGATTCCAGAGATCGAGCGGCTAGAGACCTACGCGTTAGACCGTACGGCCACCGAGATGGCCTTAGCTTTATTTGCCTCTATCATTACGCCTGCTTTCATAGAAGCGTCTCATGTTGTTTATTGTTCCACAATCTTATTTTTTTATTGCAAAGAGATTTATAACGCCTCTTCACGACATTAAGTATCAGGAGGTAAGGTGGCTATATCAAAAATTTCATAAAGGATCAAAGGTAATGCAGGGTAGTGTACCTGTGAATGGGGCGTGAGGTTGATCTTTGGTGAATTTAGTGTGTTGAGTGTCTCTCTGTGCAGAGCCGCTTTTCATGTTGGAGACTGAAAAGAAGCGGGTTCCTGATGTACTTTAAGTACTGCCTCATTCAGTAATAAGCCGATTTACTCTGCTTCTCGCACCGCCACTGAGCACTTCAAATAGATTGACACTTTTTATTAGAGAAGGCTTTTAAATTTTACAGCGACGTTCATACCGGGCTTCATTGTATCACCCCTGTGTGTCATTATAATTCTGCAAAATTAATGGAACCTTTAGAAGTAAGATGAATCCATGGCATGTCAACATTAGGACAAAGTCACAGTTCTCATTGTCACAAGGAATTACTGTAGCACAATATGAAGGCTGGTGTCATCAAGGGGAGGGGAGCAAAAGATGACAAGATATGTTCTGTGTAGTTCGGTTGACAGGCTTTAGGTGAAGAAGGTACTTGGGAGAGCCTAAGTGTAGAGGGAAAATGATATTGCAAAAGGAGTCAGACAACTAGTATTTGAAGGTAGAACTACGTTAAAATACCTCAGAATCGGGTCCATTTGCGATAACCGTTTGCGATATTTTGTTTCGTAACAGTGTTGAACTTCGTGACCAGTCGGAAATGTGTTGACTGCTCAAAGCTTGTTTGCCTTCACATATTGAAAGATTATCTGTGGTGTAATTGTAAGCTTTCACGTCTTATATGTGGGATGAATTTCTGGGTGGAGGGCACATGTCATAATTGTTTGGTGTCTCTGACTGTTCGCCGTCCAGGTAGATAGACTATTTCATATACTTCCAGTTCAAAGGTTCCGATCAGTTTACTATAACATTGGTCAACAACCTTTTAATTAGGCATAATATTTTAATATAAAGCAAAAAACTCCGCTCGCTTTCAGTCTTAATGACCTTTGCCAAAGTCGATTTTCTGTCTTTATTGTGTTTGAGATTTGCTTAAAGACATAAAATTATATAATACCTTTCATAATGTTAAGTTCGTTCTATATCAGATTTTTACACGTATCGTACTAATGCCACATGTTGAATACAGTTAATTTAAAGAATATCGCTACAAATAAAACTCCAGACAATGTTTGAAATATGAAACGAAACAATTTGTCACAATGCAGAGTGTCTCAGCCTGCCTGGCATCGCGGTCCCTGTATTGAGTGTCACTAATTCTGCCGAACCCACCACTGAACCAACCCAAACACGCCTACCTATTAGGCAAAACTCCAGGTAACGTCTGAAATTGGAATATTTGCAAATAAAAAAAGCTAAACTGTAAGAACGTTTATTAAATGAAGGTAATTATTTGTTACAAAAAAGAATAACTTTCCCAACAATATCGGCATGAAAACTAAAATTAGGAAAAGTGTGCAGGAAGGAAAATCAATGTTCTGTTGAACAGAACCTACTAAAATAGCGGACCGCCGCCTTGCCAAACACTGCATAAAGATGATGGTTACACAAACACACTCTCCAGTTGAGAAGTACTGCGAAACTGATAGGCTGTTATGACGTGTTACGAAAGCACCCAATGGTGAAGGTATTTATAATTTCCAAGGATAAGAACATTCTCTCTGCAGGTACGCTTGGATTTTAAGTAGCGTCACAATAAATACTGGTTAGAGTGTAATGAGCTTTTGACCCCGTCATCTCTCTTACCTGCCCCTCTTATGGCCTTTAACCGGGTCATGCGTTTGAAGTGACAATTATTCTACTATAAGCAAACTCGATCTCATAAAGAATATATTAGACGCGTTTTGGAACAATGCGCAGACGTAAATATCTCATCTATATCCGTAAACCAAACCGGGGGGGGGGGGGGCGGTGTGTATTTTGGTTTTATGTAAGGCTTTTTTCCACATCCATTTTTTTGCAACCGGCAAAGTACAAATTGATCTATTTTTTTCTTTTTT
>Ga0123355_10015510_pt1 | contig 11977 bp, 11 predicted proteins | sample TergutEmb28metaG_3_FD_89872 | JGI IMG/M metagenome (GOLD analysis project Ga0123355, IMG submission 89872) | Embiratermes neotenicus P1 segment gut microbial communities from Petit-Saut dam, French Guiana - Emb289 P1 | ecosystem: Host-associated > Arthropoda: Insects > Digestive system > Gut ... | reverse complement strand
CAATCCAGCTTACGTCAACATCAACATTTATACACATCGGCCAACTGGATTGCTTCGGACTTGTACTGTATCATAATTCAACTACCGTAGTCCTCGCAATGACAATTCAACTGTCGAGGACATCCAATTAGTAACGCAACGTCCAACTGTCATTGCGAGGCCAATGGTAGTTGAGAAGCCAGTGCAGTACAGGGCCGAAGCAATCCAGCTTACGTCAATATCAACATCCATACACATCGGCCAACTGGATTGCTTCGGCCTTGTACTGTATCCATAATTCAACTGCCGTAGTCCTCGCAATGACGGTTGGGCTGTCGTGGGCATCCCGTAGCAATCCGGGCGGCGTTAATATCTAAATTATACATTGGATTCGTTGCAAGGCTATCGGCAGCGTTGGGGACTATTTGCAGAATTCGTCCACCTTGGCCTCGATAACTTTAAGGGACTGCGCCCAAAAGTCTTTTTTGCGCACATCTATGCCTGCCATATCGCCCACAACTTCAAGGGAATTGCAGCCTGTGGCGGCCAGAAGCTTGTCGTATTTTTCTATGAAGCCGGCACCTTCTGCCAGATATTGGGCGTAAAGGCCCATGGAAAAAAGCATCCCGTATGTATACGGAAAGTTGTAAAAGTTGCGCTCTGCGTAGTAGTAGTGTACCTTATTAACCCACATGTATTTATGTAGGCATTCGTGGTCCAGCCCGTCGCCGTAGGCATCCTTTTGGGCCTGCAACATTAGGCTGTTAATTTCTTCCACAGAAAGGGGCCCGCCTGCGCGTTTCTCAAAGAGGCGCGTCTCGAAAAGATAGCGGGAATATATGTCCACAACAACCTGCATAGCGTCGGAAAGCTCGGCCTCTAAGATGGCAAATTTGCCGTCTGCATCGGCCTTTTTATAGGCCGCATCGGCGATGATGGCCTCGCAAAAGTTAGAGGCGGTTTCGGCTATGGGCATGGTGTATGCGGTGTTGATATAGCTGATGTTATTAAGACATTCGCCGTGGTAGGCGTGGCCAAATTCGTGGGCGAGGGTTGAAACATCGTTGAAAGACCCATCAAAATTAGCCATCACGCGGCTTTGGCCTATGGCGTGCAGGTTGGCGCAAAAAGCCCCGCCGCGCTTGCCTTCGCGCACTTCAGCGTCTACCCACTGGTTGTCAAAGGCGTGTTTTGTAAAGTCGCCCATTTTTTGGGAATATGCGTAAAAATGCTCTAGGATAAAGTCTTTGGCCTCTTCGTATGTAAACTTCATTTTGACTTTTGCGGCCGGGGCAAACAAATCGTAGAAAGGCAGAGAGCCTTTGTGGCCCAGCAACTGCGCCTTTTTCTTGTAATAGCGGCGGAAGGAAGGCAAAAAGTCCTCAATGGCGGACATCATGGCATCCAGGGTGCCTTTTTCCAGGCGGGACTGCACCAGCGTCATATGCAGGGGCGATTGATACCCGCGCATGGCCACTTGCGTCAGCACCTCGCCCTTTATGGCGTTTAAGGCCGCCGCCGAGGCCTTCTCCACGTCCTCATAAGCCTTCATTTCAGCGAAATAGGCGGCTTTACGGGTTTCGGCATTGGCATCGTGGGCCAAATTGCGTATGGCGGGCAAGGGCAGCACTTTTTCCTCGCCTTCAACGGTGACGGGGATTTTCATTGTGGCCAAAAGCATGTCCTTCATGTCGCCCCAAGCGGAAGAGCCTGTGACGCGCATCTTTGCAATGGCAATTTCCTCTTTTTCAGACAGCAGATATTTGTTTTGCGCTACAATTTCCCGCAGGATAAATTCGTGCTCGGCAAGCAGCGGCGATGCGGCTATAAGGCCGTCCAAATTTGGCGTATTGGCCACAAAGCCCTTGAAAAGCACACTGGGCTTGGCCATATCTGCGAAAAGCACCCGCAGAAGGTCTGCATATTTTTTGGCGTCCTCGTTGCTTTCATCTACGCTGCGCGTTAGCGAGGCATAGGCAAAAAGCTTTGTAAATATCTTGTTGCCGTTAACCCTGTTTAGGTAGGCCTCAATTTTCCCACCGGCATCTTCTGTGCTTGCGAAGGCCTTCTCGGCCCAGCTGCCAAAAGCTGCCACCTCTTTTTTGGCGGCCTCAAAGTCTGCTAAAAATTCGGCAGATGTGAAGGACGTGTATAAATCGTCCAAGTTCCAACGCATGTCCATGGGTATCTCCCCCTTTAAAATAATTACATTTATTGTAACATGGCCAGGGAATACTTGCAAGTTTTTTAGGTTTGATGAGTGCTACAAAAGGGATCTAATGGCTATTAAAATTGCGATATGTACGGGATAAAAGAAATAAAACCCCCATTTTATGGTGGCATTGTTGTGGCCCGGCTTGCCGTTGTATAGGGCAATTAGGCCTATTGCTATCAGGGCAAAAATGAGATGGATAATGTCGTCAAAATATAGGGCAAATATGCCGATGGATAGGACAATGGCGCGGTTTGTGTGGTTTTCGGGGCCCATAAGATATATCAGGAAAATTAGGCCGACGCCGATGAAGGAATAATCGGTGCTAAGCAAATGGGCCGCGGCCATCATGGACAATGGAGCTAAAACGGCAAAGTTGCTAACCTTTGGGAAGTTATGCCGTAGGTTTTCGTAGATGGCAATAGCGGCCACGCCCAGAAAAAGGGTGTAGAAGATATTGGTGTTGCGCAAAAAGTTGATATTACCGTCCCAAAAGCTGCCGAAGGCTATGTCAAACAAGGGCTCGGAAATAATGGCCAGCACACCCAGCCTAAGCAGGTATTTGCCCATGCTTTTTGTGTGCAAGCAGCCTTGGGCAATGAGATAGGCAAAGATGGGAAAGGCTATGCGGCCGATGTTGCGTGAAAGAAAGTAGATATCGGGGTTAAAATAGGGTTCGTAAAGCCAGGGCTGCATTATGACCGCGCCGAAATGGTCTATCAGCATGGCGATGCAGGCTATGATTTTTAGTTTGAAGACGGTCATGGCTGGCCTCCTACTTGAGGGGTGCCTCGTCGGCTGAAGCCGACAGCGGCTTGCGGACTAAAGTCCGCCGGGTGTATCCCGAGTTTAGTCGGCACTCCCTACCCTACCTTCTACGGCCACCGCCGCGCATCCCGCCGCCACCGCCGCGAGTATATCCGCCGCCGCGGGAAAAGCCGCCGCCGCCAAAGCCGCCTGTAGAGCCACCGCCACGGGTAAACCCGCCACCGCCAAGGCCACCGCCGCCGCGATGCCTATTTGACATGGCCCGCCCTATCAAAAGGCCGCCCATAAAGCCGCCAAAGCCGCCCCTGCGCGGCATCATCGGGCCGCCCATCATGCGGCCGCGGCGGCCGGCGCGTGAGATGCTGGAGACAACCCATAGGACGATAAATATAATGACAATTGTTGGTATAAAGCTACCGATGCCGGGCTCTGCGGGAAGGGTTTGACGCTCTCCGAAGGGTCCGGTTGCAGCAACAGGAAAAATTGCGCTGTTAGATGCAAGGGCATTAAACAGGGCTATTACGGATGTGTCGTAATCACCTATCATAGAGCGTTCGCGGAAATATGTGTTAAGATAATGCTGTACGGCACCGCCGCCAAGATGCTCTTCAATGCCTGCGCCTGCGGTCATATGATAATCCCCGCCGGCTACGTCTATAACCACCAAGATGCCGTTATTACGCTCTGCACTGCCAACGCCCCAGGCGTTAAAAACATCGGCGGCAAAATTTTCAATATCTTGCCCAAGGGGCACAAAATTTACCGTTAAAAACATTATCTCGCCGCCTGTTTCCATGGCCAGGCGGTCGTTTGCGTTTACAAGATAGGTTATGGTGTCCGTGCTTAGCACCCGCGCTTCATCCAGTACGGCGCGGTTGTGGGGCACATTGGGTATGCCTGATGCATAAACAGACAGTGCCGGCAAAAATACAAATAGTATGGTTAAAAATCCCGCTAAAATCCTCTTCATAAAAACCCTCCTCATACTAATCTCAATTTAAATCATAGACTGACTGCGCTTCCGCCAAAGCCGCACGCTTGGAGCGTTGCGTGCGTTTTGGCTCCAGCTTGTCACTCTATGTTTTAAATTGAGATTAGTATTAATCGAATCTAGGCATCTCGTCTATAAACGGCCCAACAAGAAAGCCCAAATTGCTGCCAAGTGCCTCGTTAAAATCTCTTGCAATATTATTGTATCCAGCTTGGCTGATAATTGTGTCCAAAGACATAAAATCTGCATGGGAATTTATTGCTATTGCGCGGTTTGCATCGGATGGGCTTATGTCGTCCAGACGGTCGTAAATGGCCCAAACGGCGCGGTTAAGCTCTACAAAAAGCTGATAAATGCGCGCGGGGTCGTCTGTAGCTTGTATTTCGTCAACTATGGGGCCAATGCCTATGGCGCGAAGCTCTGCATCGCTAAGATAGTTTGATACTGCCTGTTGCATCCTAAAGGCCGGCACCATAGCTTCGTGTACCACGGGCATTATTTGGGCATCAAAAGCCCCGGCTGCGGTGTTTCGCATACCTGCATAACTGGTGTATGCGCCGATGAAAACAGACAGTATCATCACGGCAACAGCCAAAATCCAAGCAAAGGGTCTTTTCTTCAACATTATATCACGCCCTCGCTTTTCATAATATTTTCCAGCACGGCGATGTCGGTTGTGATGTCTAATGCCTTGTCAGAATACAGGCTGTCCAGTTGGTGGGCAAAGGCCTCTTCAATTTTGCTTAGGGATTCTGAAATTTTCGTCATGGTTGCATTTATATTTTCGCCCTTGACACTTTTAGCATCAAACTTGGCGTAGCTTTCCAGAAATTTTATGGCGGTGGGGTAATAATAATCCATAAAAGTGTTGATTTTGCGGGCATGGCCGGGATTTTTCTGTATAAATTCAAAAATCTGTATGGAAATTTCTTGAAGGTTTGCAATTTGGCCTCTAATTTTTGCATCGGCAATTTCGCTGCGAAGCTCTTCCAAGCGGCGGATATAGCCGCGCCCTTGGGCTATCATCCCATCCGCAGTGCTGTTGCCGGATTTTTCAAAAGGGATATCCCGCGGCACTTCCACCACCTTGCCGCGAAAGACCAAGCCCGCGGCGAAATATAGCAAAATGGATATGCCCAGGGCTATCACCACGTCTGTTATGCGGTACATTGGGAAAATTAGGGCGTACAGCAGAAAGGCCGCCGCCATGAGGTATATGGGGACTACGGATTTTATTCTTTTGGTGTTCATTGCTACCTCCGGTTTATTGATAGACACCCCTCTACACAGCGTGTGATGTCGGGTAAACCCGACTAGAAGTAACGACTACAAGTCGAAGACATGGTTTGTAACCATTACTTCTAGTCGGGTTTACCCGACATTCCTATAAAGGAAATGTCGTCATCGTAACATCTCAAACAACATGGGCGAAACATAGGCCTCTATTGCCGATACCGCCGCCATTAACCCAAGGCCCAGCGCGGCCAGCTTCACCACCGGCGTAAAATTATCCGGCGGCCTTATAGCCAGCTTTAAATCGTTTTTTGCCATAAAATAGACAGTATATGCGTAAAGCGGCATAATTATCAGATTTTGCAGACCGTAAAGGGCCACGGCATACATAAAGCCCGCGCCGCCAAAGGCCGCAACCATCATTGCGGCAGAAAAGGCTAGGGACATGGCGCGAAGATATAGCACCAAAAGGGCGGCATAATGGGCTTTTGGCAGCATGGCACAGGCCCATATCAGCAGCATGGCGCGTCCATAGCGCAAAATTCCCTCGAAAAAGGCAGTGGTACCGATGTTTTGGGCGTCAAAAGTGGCGGCGAAGTGGTGCAGGCTTGCGATGAGGCTGTCCAAGGCGGCATCGGCCATAAAAGCGGGACGCAAAACGCCGGAAATAAGACCTGCGCCTATGGACAAAGCCACCAATATTTTATGTTTGTTCCACTGCATGTTAAACACCCCCGCAAACAAGCTACCACTAAATAGCTTATTCGCGGGCCATCAACATATACGCATAAATTGCTAAAATGGTTTTAGAATCAATTATTTCGCCGGATGCAATCATCGCCTCGCATTCTGCCAGACTATATTTCACAACCTCTAAAAATTCATCCACGTCCAGGTTTTGGGTGGTTTTTATCAAGTCCTGTGCTACATACAGATGTATTTTATCATTGGTTACGCCGACGGTGTTGTTGACGGATGTGATAAACGTCAGCTTTTGGGCGCGATAGCCAATTTCTTCTTCAAGCTCGCGCACGGCACAGGCTTCGGGGGCTTCGCCAGGGCTTGCCATGCCGGCGGGTATTTCTATTACTTCGCGGCCCAAGGGATGGCGGTATTGCTTTATAAGGAAGACATTACCGTCATTATCCACGGGCAAAATGCCCACGCCTTCGTAATGGTGCATGACAATTTCCCGCTTGGCGGTGCCGCCGCCCGGCAGGGTGATATCGTCAACGAAGACATCGAAGATTTTGCCTTTGAAGATTTTTTCGCGGTGGGTGGTTTTGTATAAATGCATATGGCCTCCATCACGGGCGGCTGCAAGCCGCCCCTACGTGTGTATACGTCTGTTGATTTGGTTTTTTAACTTGACGTTGGCCTCGCAATCGTCAATACAGTTGAACGGTTGTATTGTTTTGGAAGTCCGCAATAGTTCAATTGTCATTGCGAGGCCAACGGTAGTTGAATTATAATACAGTACAAGGCCGAAGCAATCCAGCTAACCAATTCTATGTTCTGTGCTTATGTGGTTTTTTCGTGTTTTTCGTGTTTTTCGTGGTTATAGATTTCGTAATTAACATTATTTTCTTGCCATCCATGCACGCTTAATTAAAATTCTGCGTGGTTGACATAGCGCGGGAAGGGGATGACGTCGCGGATGTTTGTCATGCCTGTTACAAACATCAAATAACGCTCGAAGCCCAGGCCATAGCCGGAATGTACGGCACCGCCAAAGCGGCGCAAATCTAGATACCATTGGTAGTCTTCCGGCACCAGGCCGTTTTCGCCCATGGCATCTACCAGCACGTCCAGACGTTCTTCGCGCTGGCTGCCGCCTACAAGCTCGCCTATTTGGGGTACCATCAGGTCTGTACAGGCCACTGTTTTGCCGTCATCGTTGCGGCGCATGTAGAAGGCCTTTACGCCCTTTGGATAGTCCGTCACGAAGACGGGGCGCTTGTAAACTTCCTCGGACAGATAACGTTCGTGTTCAGATTGCAGCGAGATGCCCCATTTTACGGGATATTCAAAGTTTCGACCAGATTTTTCCAAAACCTCGATGGCCTCACCGTAAGTAATGCGGCCAAAGTCTGAATTTACAACGTTTTGCAGCCTTTCGATGATGCCTTTTTCGATAAACTGGTTGAAAAATTCCATTTCTTCGGGGGCGTTGTCCAGGATATATTTCGTGGCGTATTTTATCATGTCTTCGATAAGGTCGATGCAGTCGGTTAGGTCTGCGAAGGCAATTTCAGGCTCTAGCATCCAAAATTCCGCCAGATGGCGCGATGTGTTAGAATTTTCTGCACGGAAAGTTGGGCCGAAGGTGTAAACATCGCCGAAGGCCAGGGCATAGGCCTCGGCTTGCAGCTGGCCCGTAACTGTTAGCTTGGCAGAGTTGCCGAAAAAGTCCTTGGTATAGTCAATTTTTCCGCTGTCATCTTTTGGGATATTATCAAAATCGAAGGTGCTTACGGCAAACATCTCCCCTGCCCCTTCGGCGTCTAAGGCGGTTATCAGGGGCGTGTGGACATGGACAAATCCCCGCTCTTGGAAAAATTTGTGGAAGGCGTAAACGGCCATGCTGCGCACGCGGAAAACGGCGGAAAAGGTGTTGGTGCGGGGGCGCAGATGGGCCATGGTGCGCAGCGTCTCGAAGTTATGACGCTTTTTTTGCAGGGGATAGTCCTCTGGGGCTATGCCTTCCACGGCAATTTCCGTGGCCACCACCTCAAAAGCCTGCTTTGCACCCTGGCTTTCCACCAGCTTGCCCTTCACCACAATTGCGCTGCCCGTCAGCAGCTTCGCAATTTCGGCGAAATTTGGCATGTCCTCATGAAAAACGATTTGTATGGCCTTGAAAAAGCTGCCGTCGTTAAGCTCTATGAAGCCAAAGTGCTTGTTATCGCGCAGGGTGCGTATCCAGCCGTTAAGTTGCAGCTCTTTGTTCATAAATTGCGCAGAATCCTTGTAAATATCAGCTATGCGTGTTTTCATAAGTATTCTCCCTCATTAATCCTCAATGGTTTTAGACTTATTGTACACCATTTTTAGGCAAATTACCAGCCCTATAATGGGTGAAAGATATTTTAACCACGGAAAACACGGAAATACACGGAAAAAACCTTGCGTCCATGCACTTTCCGTGTATTTCTGTGTTTTCCGTGGTTAATAGTGTTTTTTGGCATCAATGATTTCTATACTAGATTTTTGGCAAGAATTATTGTATAATGAAAAAAATAGCAATTTACGTGGGGGAGAAGTTTTGGAAAAACACGATAAATTAGGCAATATTGCTATGTTGACGGATATTGCTTTTGCAAGCTATAAAAAAACTTTTGCGTTGCAGGCGGGTATGATGGGGCTTATAGGCAGCGTTTTCATCATCGTAACCCTTGCCTTTGCCCAGGTTAGCCTGGCTGTGATATTGCCCGCCATCCCTAATTTTACGGGAAACCAAACCATAACAGAGGGTATCATTTTGGGCATTATTGTCATTGTGATACTGTTTGTTATTGCGTTTTTTTTGATGTGGCAGGCAGCGATAGGCGCGGTTATTTGCAGGCATGACAAGGGCAAGGATACGGATGTGCTGGATATTATTAAGGCCGCCGGAAAGGCCGCAGTATCTGTATTGACGGTGCTTTTCGCGTTTATCCTTTTGTTTGTGCCCTTTTTGGTTATTTTTACATTTATTGCCGCCGTAAATCTTTCCGCCATATTTAATTTGGCTTTGCCTATACTAATTGTGTTGTCACTAATTTTCATCACCATCCGCACCTTCTCCTTTTTTGCGATGAATTTAACGCTGGATGGCAGCCATCGCTTTCTTTCGGCCATTATCCAAAGTGCCAAAATGGTGATGAGGCTAGGCTTTTTACGCATTTTTGTGATAACAGCTTCAACAATTATCGTAAATTTTGGTGTTTTCACCCTTCTTTTTTCCGGGATTTTGGCTGTTTTTGGCCAATTTCCAACGGATATCCTGGGCCTTGTTGATCTTGTAACTAACCCCATAGGCACAGGGGCCTTGATGTTTTTTGCCTATTTGGCTACGCTATTAATAACGCCAAAGACGCAAATTTTGGCGCATACCATGTATAGCTGGCAAAGCTTGCGCAGCAAGCAAGATGCGCCCGATATCGCCTCGCGAAGCCTGTCCGCCGCCATGGACATTGTTATTGTGGGCGTCTTTTTTGCGGCCATCTTTTCCGGGGCGGCCAGGATGGTGTCCGGTGGCGACTTTGCCGTCACTGATATGAATGTTTTTGCCATGGTTATTGTCCTCATTGCCTTCTTCATCGTCTTTACAATTTACAACATCTATTTTGAAGTTTTCGGGGGCGGCCAAACGCCGGCAAAACGCTTTTTTGGCCTTATTGTGCGTGGGCGGGATGATAGCCACATTAGCCTTGCACAAAGCTTTGTGCGTAATATGCTGCGTGTTGTTGACATTGTGGGCTCTTTGGCCATTATGTTTAACAAACAGCATCGCCGGGTGGGGGACATGCTGTCCCTTGCGATGGTTAAATATCAAGGAAGTGACGAGAAGATAGTGGTTGATGAAAAACCTTTAACCACGAAAACCACGAAAACCACGAAAAAACCACATAAGCACAAAGTCCCTAAGGAGGATAGTGACGAAAAAATAATTCCTGATAAAAAACCTTTAACCACGAAAACCACGAAAAACACGAAAAAACAAAAACAACCAAAGAAACGAAAAAGAACCACATAAACACAAAGCTTTTTAAACATTTAAGGAGGATGCCGATGTATCCTGATAAAATACTGCTTGCGGCAGAAAAACCCGGCCGCTATGTTGGCAATGAAATTAATATGGTGCGCAAAAACCCCGCCGATGTGGCCACGCGCTTTGTTTTTGCCTTTCCTGATGTGTATGAGGTGGGCATGTCCCACAACGGCTTGCAAATTTTGTATGGGGCCTTTAACAGCCGCGCGGATGTGTATTGCGAGAGGGCTTTCGCGCCGTGGCCTGATATGGAGAAGCTGATGCGGGATAATGGCTTGCCGCTAAAGTCCCTAGAAACCTACAGTCCGCTGGGAGATTTTGACTTTGTGGGCTTCACGCTGCAATATGAAATGACGTACACCAATATTTTGAATATGCTGGATTTGGCGGGTATCCCAATTAAGGCTGCGGAGCGTGGCGAAGAGCATCCCATCATCTGCGGCGGCGGCCCATGCGCCGTAAATCCGGAGCCTCTGGCGGAATTTTTTGACTTTTTCTTCATAGGCGAGGCGGAAGAGGCTTGCCATGAGGTGTTTAACCTTTACGGGTCGCATAAAGCTGCTGGCGGCAGTAAGGCAGCCTTTTTGGAGAAGCTGGCTTTGATACCGGGTGTTTACGTGCCTACGCTTTATGATGTGAAATATAATGCTGACGGTACTATTGCGGACTTTGCGCCAAACAACCCAAATGCCGCGCCGGTGGTGCAAAAAGTGTTTGTAAAGGACATGGACGGGGCCTTTTATCCTGATAAGCCCTTGGTGCCGCTGATAGAAACCGTACATAACCGCGCCGTGATAGAGCTTTTTCGCGGCTGCGTGCGGGGCTGCCGCTTTTGCCAGGCGGGCTATATTTATAGGCCTCATCGCAAAAAATCTGTGGAGACGCTGGCGGCGCAAGCCAAGCAGCAGCTGGAAGCTTCTGGCCATGAGGAAATTTCTCTGCTGTCCCTTGCCAGTAACGACTATCCCCATCTGGAGCAGCTTGCAACCCTGCTGTGCGACAATTATGCCGACGAAAATATCAGCATCTCCCTGCCATCTTTGCGCATTGACGCCGCCAGTGCTGAAATCTTGCAAAAGGTGCAGTCCGTCCGCAAATCCGGCCTTACATTTGCGCCGGAAGGGGGCAGCCAGCGTATGCGGGATGTCATAAACAAAAATATCACATGGGAAGATATTGCCGCAGGGGCGAAGCTGGCCTTTGAGGGCGGCTGGGACAGGATAAAGCTGTATTTCATTGTGGGACTGCCTACGGAAAATGAGGAAGACCTTGCGGCTATCGCCCGTCTTTCGGAAGATGTGGTGGAAGTGTATTATCAGCTGCCAAAAGAGCAGCGCAGGCGGCCTGTGGCCGTTACCGTAAGCACATCCTGTTTTGTGCCAAAGCCCTTTACGCCCTTTCAGTGGTTTGGCCAGCCCACCGCTGAAAATTTTATGAACAAACAGAAGCATGTGAAGCAATCTATGCGCAGCAAACGCATTGACTATAAGTATCATGATGCGGAGACATCCGTTATGGAAGGTGCTCTGGCCCGTGGTGATAGGCGCGTTGCCGCCGCGATAGAGGCCGCTTGGCGGCTGGGTGCCCGCTTTGATGGCTGGAGCGAGCATTTTAGCGGGCAAATATGGCGGCAGGCTTTTGAGGATGCGGGGCTTTCTGTGGATTTTTACGCCCACCGCGAAAGGCCCTATGATGAGATTTTGCCATGGGATTTTATTGATGTGCGCGTGACCAAAGAGCAGCTTATCAAGGAAAATGAGAAGGCATATGGCAGCGTTAATTGATGATGGGCATTTTGGATTGCTTCGGCCTTGGGCTGTGTTGGTTTTTTGATTTGCCGTTGGCCTCGCAATCGTCAATACAGTTGGACGTTGCGTTGCTGCCGGATGTCCACGACAGTTGAACTGTCATTGCGAGGACTACGGCAGTTGAATTATGATGCGGTGCAAGTCCGAAGCAATCCAGGTAACCGATGTGTATAAATTTTGATGTTGACGTTGTCTGGATTGCTTCGGCCCTGTGGTGCACTGGCTTTTTGGCT
>Ga0123355_10015509_pt1 | contig 11977 bp, 7 predicted proteins | sample TergutEmb28metaG_3_FD_89872 | JGI IMG/M metagenome (GOLD analysis project Ga0123355, IMG submission 89872) | Embiratermes neotenicus P1 segment gut microbial communities from Petit-Saut dam, French Guiana - Emb289 P1 | ecosystem: Host-associated > Arthropoda: Insects > Digestive system > Gut ... | reverse complement strand
GGTCACCCCCCCCCCCCCCCCCGGCACTTTCCTCGTTTAACAACATGTCGATCCTACCTACGAGTAAAAAGTAGTTCTTGTCTTCTTTCCAACCTCAGTTCTATTTTCTTCGGCTGGTTTCCCCATAAAAATTTCATCCTCTATGAAGGAGTACCAAAATTTATAACTTCTGTGGTTTTATCTTAGTAATTAACCAACTTGATGCACAAAATATTTGTTTTTCAGTAAGTTTATTTCATGCCTCTACATGTTTCGAGCACATGTGCTCATCATTAGGAGGTCAAAATTGTATTTCATAGCCTCTGATATCATCAGACTATCTAAAATGTTGTATTTATCTAGTTATTAAGATTGTGCGATGTCTATTTACTTTTCATTAATTGTTGAATGTACAGAAAATGCAACCTGACTGTTGTTAAAACGTGCTTACCCTGTAGGTGGCCGTCTGGTGCACGAGACGGCCACCTATACGTGTGATGATACAAGAGGCTGTGTAATACAATTTTGACCTTCTGATGATGTGAACATCGTGCTCGAAACATGTAGAGGCATGAAATAAACTTATTGTAAAACAAACATTTTGTGCATCATGTTGGTTCATTACTGAGATAAATATACTGAGATGCACGGTCAGCAAAACATCGAAATTCTGTGATTTTTTACTGGTGAGTAACTTCCTGGCTGATTCCTGTGGCAACTTGGTCTAAAGCGTGGGACTGCGGTTACTAGCTTACTTGGATTATGGTTTCGAATCCCGTCGGGACATGAATGTCTCTTGCAAATAGTGTACTGTCAGGTAGAGATCTCTACGACAGGCCGATCACTCGTCCAGAGAATTCCTTCTCGAAACTTCAACAAGGAGGATACTAAGGCCAACTTTGGCTGTCAAGCCATGGAAGAAAAAAGAGAGACCTACTGAGTGGTAATTCCTCCTCTGCGTTTGGCTACTTGTTCAGGAGCTCCTTTTCACCTTCTTGTTTTGTGCATTTCAGAAATAGATGAGTTTCATTCTCCTCCTGCCCACAAAGACGACACATCTATCTCTTGGTGCTCCCAGTCTTCTCAGTTTCCAAATTCCCAACTGAGCCATGCTATACAGCTTACGTTCATTGTGCGGCATGATGTACACATCTGTCTTCCCAAGGAATACTTCAGTTCACGGTATAAAGATGGCGACCACTGTTCTCTCATTCCAGCTTACCACCTCTGTCTTTGGATGTAGTCCCATTTAATTTTAATACAAGAGCATTTTATTCTTATTTCCATCCCCCCTGCCTCTAACCATGGGCAAATTAGTCCAGTTGTGTTAGTTTTCTGTAATCTCCCTACCCAACTCGGCTCCTTCGGTTTTCCAACCTGCCATTCATAGCACTGTCTTGCTGGTTTGTTCTCCCCACTCTTTTTTTACCATAGCCCAGTATTTTGCGACAGAACGCAGTATATTCCCTCTCCTGCTTTCTCTTCCACGCTCGCTTTCAGTTGCTTTCTTACAGAATTTCCCCTTCTACCCAGTCCAATATTTTCACACTCATCTAATTTCCTCGTTTCCACCCCGTATAACAACCTCGATTTACATACCATCCAACAAATATTCCATATCATTTCTAACTTTGTATTAGGCGTTCTCGTTAGGCATCTGTCGAAGGCTCCCAGAGTTGAATTTCCAGCCGCTATGATCTTCATTTCTGCACCCGGTGCTTTCAAGTTTTACTTCCTTATATACAACTTCATTTACTTCTTCCACTCTTTGTCCTTCCATGTGGCACCATTCATTCTTTTCGAGTTTTCCTCCTTTCTTTTATCCCGTCACTTTTATTTTCTCGGGATTACATGTTAAGCTAAAATTCTCACAGAATTTTGTTATTTGGTCTACTCATTGTTTAAACCAATTATTGTAAAAGAACCCAGTACTAAGTTAGCCGCGAACAAATAACACCGCTATCGTTTGATCTCGCACTACTGGTGAGTTTTCTTCTTGGATACAGTTTGTGGTGTCATCTTTTAAACTGTTGAACTATTATGGGCTCAAACTGCCGCCTTGCCTGTCCGATGTCTTGCGGTACTCTTACTTTGACTTCATTTTAATGAGATTCTATTACGATATCAGATGCTAGGACACTAGTGTCAGGTGCCTGAGAGGGCAATGTGATGGCAACATCAATGTGACTTTTAGGTTGTATTCAGTCGACATTGTTGCATTTAAATCAAAATAGAAAACATTCCAAAAGAATTCACAGCTCTTTCTACTAGAACCACATTAAACAACAATACGCACAATTGATCCCAGAATTCACTGATGGAATATAAAACCACTTATGAAATGCATATATTGGGCTTCAGTGGCCCCATATAGCATGTGCGTTACACATTGTTTGTACTTCGGTGACACCACAAAAGGCAACGTACGAATGAATTTTTTTTTTAAATTTCCCTGTTGAAGAATATTTGTTTGAATTCAATGGCGCCACGCAAAAGGAAAACAAATGACAATTTGGACTTCACTGATGCCACACAAAACAATATATGAAGAACATTTGTTGTACTTGGACAGGCACCGCATAAAACAACGTTTTGTTGTTGGACCTGGCCGATTCAGTCAGTGTGAGTTCTATCGAAACACGTTTAGGTGAACCAGTGTGCAATAAAAGAATTTTAGATGTCGAAGCTAAACTGTTGCAATCTGCAGTATTACAGAAACTCCATTATAGTGCTCTATACCACAAAACTACGCCTCCTTAAGCATGCTGTCCTTACATTAGTGCTACTAGTTCTACTTCTTTGTTTAGGATGGAATATTGAACCACGCGCTCTGAAGCTACTTATAATCCTGTCCTGAAAATGAGGGTACAACTTTCATCCGGAAAGTTTTTACAGGTTACCTTAAGACATGCTTAATATCCAAGAAGTCGGTAGGCTTGTTATTAACTGTTATGACATTATGTTTCACATAGGAACACACAGGTTTGTGCTGAATGTTTGAAGAAAGCGACTGTGCTGACATAAAAGTGTGCTTGTTTTTCAAAGCTGTTCCCAACACTTAAGAACTAGGTGACTTTGCTTGCGTGCAGGCAGCTACATCCTTTAGAAGTTTCAAGCGACACGTGGTAGCATTAAAGTGGGGAAGTAGATCATGAGTTCCATTACTTCAATGACAACCATAATTTCCGCATCCTAACAGCAGCAATGGAAAGAAGGGAAAAGAGTTGAAGGTAGGGCAAAAAACTGAGGCAGTTTGAAGCAATACCAACAAATCATAACACAATATACGCACCCTCCGCCCCCCCCCCCCAATTTACTGTAACAATTTACTAAAATTAATAAAGTAATATCACTGCAAGCATATGCTGGTGATTGTACTATATTATTAGAACAGTTTTTGTACTGAACGTTGCTGGATGCTCAATTGTAACGCCTGTGTAAAATAATGTAAAATCTGATGGAAGGAATTGTGCCTGGTGTTAAAATCAAAACTCTAACTCATTCGAACACTTTCCTTGGAGGTTTCACTCTGAAGCGTACTGCAGTAATCGTAAATACATTTATATCAACTTCATAGAAATATCGGTGAAATACTTCAACATCGCAAAACACGAGACTGACTTATACATGGATTATTTACACTGCTGGCATATCGTGTAATAGAGAAAAATTCCAGATTAGTAAAATCAGTGAGCAGGGAAGCAACTCCAACTCGTTACGTAGGATCACATACAGATAAAATTATTTGACGAAGCGTATGTTAGTCACTAGGGTCTGACTTATTCGTTTCTCTTTATGATTATGTTCGGAGATTTTATTCATATGTACTGAGGCAGTTTTTTGTCCAGACTTTGTTTCAACTTTTATTTACAAAGTTTCCGGAAAAATAACAATCGGCTTCATACATTTTTCACGAAAATGTACTAAACATTAAGGTAACCAGATTCATAAAATTTGCATTTATAAAATACATGCAAACGAAGTGTCAGATCTCCGTAAAGGTGAAGATACAACTAGTGGCTTATTCATATAGTAAAACCAACAAGTTGCACCAGTGTATCAAATGTATTTATTTTAGAATGGCACTCTACATGTTTCGGACGGTCTTTCCGTCCATCATCAGGATTTCAAGACTGTACATACAGTAACAGGCATTTGTCAAACAGATACTGCTGTCTCCTAGCTTAGCTAGCAGATAGCAGTGCGGTGCGGTGCGGTGCGGATAATTTTAATATAAATTTACAACACTTGTTTGCACATATGTTGGGAAAGAGACCACTAGGGAGACCTAGGCGTAAATGGGTGGATAATGTTAGAATGGATCTCCAGGAGATGGGATGTGGGTATATGGACTGGACTGGGCTGGTTCAGGATAAGGACAGGTGGCGGACGTTTGTGAGTGCGGTAATGAACCTTCGGGTTCCGTGAAATGCGGGGAATGTCTTGACTAGCTGCAAACCAGTTAGCTTCTCAAGAAGGACTCTGCACCATGGAGTAAGTAAGTAATATTGGTATATAATAAATATTTATATTTCATTACGTTTGTTCTAATAATAAATGCAGTAGAATTTCATCGTCTTTGCTGTCAAGTATTTCAAATATCTGATTTTTCGCTACAGTACAACACTCTGTGTTTGTTAAAGCTTTCACTTATTCAGTTAATAATGGCTAGAAAATAATTTGTATCAGAACTAGTACAGTATCCCAGCACGTGTGGCAGTTAGCCTATACGAAAACGTAGTTTAGACAAGGATGCGCTTCCCAGGAGAACAGTAACTCGCTAAGGACTGTCTCCGTTTATGTGTGCAATAAACTGACATCAGGACTACCGTGTCATATAAATCACCAGACGCCTACTGGTACGTCACCATAAAAGACGTGTTAAATCTCCTTCGTACGAAAACAGATGCTCACTCATCAAACAGGCCTTTCTTAAAAAATGATTTTAAAGTACGTATATATTGTTTTTGTGTTGAAACGTCATAAAATAAATAATAGAAAACCGTATTCCTCTGTGGAAAGTATAAAACACCACCTTATTTTACAGCGCGCGTCCCTTCCCTCTTTTCTGGAGGTAACCAAAATTTAGCAGCTCCTCTCTGTTCACATGTATTTAGACAATTAAATGAATCAAGTTAAGGACTGAAGGTGTCACTTATGTTCTTATTCTTGAATTAACTTAATTTGCGTGTTTAATTGAACGTGATACTTCAGAACACAGCTGGTTTTTGTATGCTGTTTGCAGAGGCCTGATTTTCAGCACACACATGTTTGGAGGAATTACAAAAGTAACCGGTATTTAGAAAAGTATATGCAATTTTATTTCCTACATATTTTCGTCAATAATAGAGAACACGATCTGCCAAGGAATAGAGAGAGCATTTAATATTTATTCCATACACCGCAGTTTTATAAATTTTGTGCCAAAGAACTAAGGGTTTGATGTAACTAACCTACACCCTATCATCAGACACTGAAATGTCCAAACGGCCTGTGTAAATATTCGCCATTTTATATTACAGTGAGTCCAAACGGCCTTTGTCAAATTTCACCATTTTATATTACAGTGAGTCAGTAACATCCACATTCAGATTCTAAAACCCTCTTTAGTTTAACTTTTGCACCTTCAAATTGGTCGTTTGTCAGTAGATTTTCAGTCCAAAATCTCTTTGCATTTTGTATATTTTCCAGCCCTGCCCAACCCATCACAGCTTTCTAAATTAACTTTAACAAAAGTGCTAGATGACCTGCACATTGAACGAACTTCCTCAACAATGCGGCTCAAAAGTTTACATTTCACTCATTTTCTCAGGACCTAACATTATTTCTGAACTCTTTATTTTGAGATATTTTAATTTATTTCCTTTCGCGAATACAATGAGACTAAGCTTCAGACCAGTATGAAACAAGTGGTAAAGTAATTGTCATGTACATCCGGAGTGTAGGGGTTTTAAAATTTGGTTGTATAATGGCGGTGTAGAATTTGGATATGAAGCAGTTCCGGCACTCCAGACACCAACATTTCCATATGAATCTGCAGGCAGGGATGAGGCGGGCGGCTGAAATTAATTTACTGTGCAGCTAAGCGTCTGAAATTCAAATTAATGGAACACCTCCATTGCCTCTGGTCTCTCTTTCACGCCCCTCAGTTCAGATATATAAAGACCGCTGTTACACTGACCCAAATTTTCTGTTTCATCTCTGTTTTCATATTCTAATTAAAACTATATACATAAACGCGCCTTCTTGTGGATTAAAGTATTATATTTTTAGAAATATTAAGATGCTGTTCAAACTCGGCACTACCTCGTGGATACATTTATGTATAATTGAAGCAAATTGTGTGCTGTGCACCATGAATATTTCGTACTTTTCTACCAAAAGGGTCACTTTTGTTTACTAAAATTTAAATTGTATCTTAGCCGGGGTTTTACTCAGCAAGGTCCCTATATCTACGTGTAGTGTATCTATACAGTATCGTACACATATTTAATGCCGGTAGTCTTATATAACAATGGCCTGACTGAACAATTCTGTTAATATACTGAACTAAGTTTAAAAGAGAAAGGAAACATACCTTCCAAATAAATCATCCCGAAATTTAAAATTTACTGTTCCACGAATAATATTGAGTTTCTCTTATAATGGATGTACAGTCTGACTGAATACTGAAGGTGGATGGCAACTTCCTCTACTCCAACTTCTAGCGTATCCGAATTAGTACGAAAATTCCATCTCACATACTGCTACATGTTTCACACTCAAAGTGTAAGTACTAACAAAAATAGAATGAAAATAGTGACCTCCTTGACGCAGTAGGCCGATTTTGCCAAAGTTTCCTATAGCTTCAAAATGTTTTATGTTTTTGCGATACAAGCTTACAGTAGGTTTGCCATTGCTGAATGATCGGAACTAACGAACCACCACGATATTTCAAATAATATCGATAGCGCATGCGCCTTCAGAGTTATGGGAACAACAAATAGCGACTTGTGGTTTAGTTCAAATTTTTATGTTGTACATGAAAAGAAGAGAGAGAAAACTGACTACAAATTTTTTTAAGTTTTCTGTTTTTACTTTTGCTCTATGTCTCTATATTTATCATCACAGAAAGCATGACACTGTCTTTTCTATGTGCTAGGTTCAAGTTTGTTCTCTACTGCAAAATTTGCTTTTCCAGTTTCCTTCGGTTTTAGTTTTCATTGTACTTCAGAGCTTTGGAAACAAAAAGTAGTGGAGATGCTATCCATGGTCATGTCTCGAAATCAGAATGCTGGACAAAATCAAATTGTGAGGATTAATAATAGTACCTTCGAGAGGGTGGAAGAGTTTAAATATTTGGGAACAACTTCAACAAATCAAAATCCTATTCCGGAAGAAATTAAGAGCAGATTGAAGTTACGAAATTCCAGCTATCATTCGGTGCAGAATCTTTTGTCTTCTAGGTTGCTATCCAAAAGTTTAAAGATTAAGATTTATAGAACTTTAATTTTGCCAGTTGTTTTGTATGGGTGTGAAACTTGTTCGCTGACATTGAGGGAGGAAAGGAAGCTCAGGTTGTTTGAGAATATGATGTTGAGGAGAATATTTGGACCTAGGAGGGACGACGTAACGGGAGAATAGAGGAGATTGCGTAACGAGGAGCTAAATGATCTGTACGCCTCACCCAATATTGTGCGGGTGATAAAATCGAGAAGAATGAGATGGGCTAGTCATGTGGCGCGTATGGGTGAGAAGAGGGGGCGTGTAGAATCTTGGTGGGGAAACCGGAGGGAAAAAGACCACTGGGGAGACCTAGGCGTAGATGGGTGGAAAATATTAGGATGGATCTCCAGGAGGTGTGATGTGGGTATATGGACTGGATTGGGGTGGCCCAGGACAAGAACGGGTGGCGGACGCTTGTGAGTGCGGTAATGAACCCTCGAGTTCCATAAAATGGGGGGAATTTCTTGACTAGCTACAAACCAGTTAGCTTCTCAAGAAGGACTCTGCACCATGGAGTAAGTAAGTAAGTAAGAGGAGATGCTATCTATGAAGGAATGGGAGGGTGGACCATTCATGAAATCCTGCAGTGTCTTATAGATTGCCATTATATGCGAAATCTTTCGGCCATATAATAATTCTATGCTCTTGTTTATGTATTATTCTATTATTATGTGCAATTAGCACGAATTTGTAAGTAAGAACTTTTTAGTCATGAAGCATATTGTGGAATTGATTTTCAGCTTCTTTCGTTAGACGCCAATTATTTGAACTGAATAATTGTCCAACAAGATGCGACTTTATTCAGTTTATTATATTTCTGTAGGCAGCTCTACATGTTTCGGTTGTTGACAACCATCATCAGGAGCTCGTTGTTGAGTTGGAACCCAACAACGATAGCGGACGGTAGTAGACCCAGTTGACCAGTGCCAGAAGCCCTAATTACAGTTGTACGAGCTCCTTATGATGGGTGTCAACAACCGAAACATGTAGAGATTTCTACAGACATGTAATAAACTGAATATAATTGCATCTTGTTGGAGAATTATTCAGTTTTATTCACGATGCACGGACCCATAAACATAAAAAAGCCAATTATTGTTCAATACGGAAGGGAAAATTTGAACCTGAAAATATGAAGGGAGGTTTGAAACACATTTTTCAGCTTTATTTATTCCAAAACTAAGTTTCGGGTTTGATATCTACAGGCGTTGTGGGTTTATTTGCAAATTACGCACAAATTGTCTAATAATTTTACGAAACCGGACTTACTGGTATTTGTGTTTCTATTTTTTGTCTAAGAGTTATAGCATTTTAATGCTCAGCTTATCCTAACATATCCGTAACGATATACTGCACAGACCAATTATCTTGTGTACTGGAAAGTAAATGCATTATTCACACTCTTATATTTGTTTAGAATATTTCATTTTGACTTCCATTAGAATTAATACTATAATTTACAAAATATACATTACTGCATTTTAAATTAATTTTCTTACAATATGTGTATGACCCATGTATGGAAACATTACGGTACATTCAGTGAACCCTAATGTTATGAATAAACTAATTACAGGTAAGGATAAAATTGTTTTTCGAACAGTTTTTGATGATTAAGTTTTGCGTAATTTGGTTGCGTAATAGAGAACATTCTAAGGTACTTAAAGCAATGCTGGTTTTCTATTTGTGCGCAGTACAATTACTTATTATTGTCCATAATGCTTACCAGGTCCATCCTCAACGTGATATCCTTTACGCCCGCAAAAACTTCGAGTCTTCCGTACTTCGATTTTCACAAACTCTCAAGTGTTGAAGAGGAATACCTGAAGGTGTCTTATACAGAACGTCACTCAAATGGAAGAGTGGACGGGGAATATAAGACAGAAATTTATTTAGACCCTTCAGTGAAGTGTGGTTTCCACTGCAACCATTTTCATGAAACTCACATTCAAAGAAAAAAATCTAAGTAGGCATCTATATCGAATAAGACCATAACTGCAAGAAAAATGTAGGACATACGACAAAACCTTATTTACACTTTGAAGTACAGGGTATATGACACTGCATCACATTTCTGAAACTCGTGATTACTCAACGGCACTACGTGGATAATTATTTACCAAACTAATCGCGAAATATAGAAGGTAAAGTTAGAAATTCAGTTAAAGTTTTAAGCGAAGTTTGACTATGACTGATCCGAATTTTATGAAATTCACGCCAACCCGGCAACGTTTTGTGAAACAGAGCTCCTGTGCCGAACTTCCTGGAAATCCGACAAACGGTTTAGCCACTTATATCACGTTATCGACGAAAGGCCGTAGTGTAATAACAAGGCTTTCATCTTCACTTCCTAAAAAATTACTAACAAGAAAAGTTGTTAATGATACATGTGCACGGCACATATAAATGTAATTTTAATTTTATTTCATTATCGTGTATTTACGTACGAGCATAAACAAACACTTAGAATACTTCTGTTATTTATTACAGATGTTTACAATCACTTTTTATATGTATTCTAAATGACCTGATTTTAGGCACAGGTGTTCAATGGATTTGTAATGCCACTACGCTAAAAATTAAAGTGTTTAAAAATAATACACACAGACAATCTAAACGACCAAGAATTATGCAATAAAATTTTTGTTAGACATTCTTTAAAAAAGGAAAAGAACGCCGTGCTTGCTGAACATATTCGTCCATGAGAACTGCGCTCTTGTGGGCTATTACGCAACAAATAGTGGTAATTCCTTACCGACGTTTTGGGGCAACCCATCATTCCCATATTCAGTGATCAAGAATAAAATACTTGACCCTTGAAGGTGGGACCGATAGGTTGTTCCGATGTCGTTGTTCTGACCGATTAGAACAAGGAAAGTGCCGAACGACAAGCAAATGCTTGACAGCTTCAGCCAGCTTCCGTTGTGAGACTCTTTTGTTAAATAAGATTATAAAGTAAGAAGACAGCATTCTGTGTGAATGTTACACTTAGAAGTATTTTATCTTTGACATTTATTCTTATAATAAACAGAATTTTGGATTTACCACTAATACGCAGTAACAGATGCAACCTCCGATTTAAACTAATGTAAGGAAAGTTACCTTGCTATTGACTGAGGCCCTGAAGAAAAGTATGTATTACTTAACCACATGGGGGATTTAGTAAATGTGGTGGTGAAACTTCGTGGTGCTTCAGAAGGATGAAAAATATCAGTTGGACTAATCGTGTGAAAAGTGAATAATTATTACGTAGAGTCAATGTGTAGAGAAATGCCCTAAATGAAATAATATAGAACGGTGTTTAAGGAGATTGGTCACACTTTGTATGGGACATCCCTTCTAAAATACGTTACTAGAGTAAGGACAGAATATAGGGTGTAAATGAAGGGAAGACAAGGAAGAAGACATAAGCAGCTACTTCATGACAGAGACAGGATACTAGAACTTGAAAGAAGAAGCACTTTGCTTAGAACTCGGTTTCGGAGAGGCTGTGGACCTGTCCTAAAACCCATTACGGAATGACGAATCAGGCGCCAGCGACTCGATAATCGATAACATAATTATTATTACTGCAAGAGGGATCTGTTTTGCGTTATTTGCATAGAATGCACGAAGGCAAATGAGAAAGGAGAATAAAAGGCAATTGCCACTCTACTGACTGTAGCAAGAACATAACATGAAGTGTCGTAACCCTGAAAATTATGCAGCGTCCCAATGCAAGTTAAATTTCGACATCGGAGTCTTCTTTCGCATACAAGCAACCTGCCTTATATTCTTCCTGAAAATCATTAGCATCTGAAAGCTCCTGGTTCCGTGACGAGCGGTGTCCAGGGTGGGAATGCCACCTCTTTCTCTCCACAGTCGGTGGCATGACTACTTCTTTTCATCTTGCTAGACGTGTTGCAGTCTCTAGGTCCATAAAATGGGTAATCGCATGTAGCTAGAGTGTCAGACGAACGAACAGCATATATACTAGCCTATTGCAACATAAACCAAAAGGAAGAGATAGAATCGACAAGGCCCAGAAAAAGGTGAATAAATGAAGCTCAGACTGCAAACTTAATAGGTGCATGAAGAACGTCGAAGTGATTTATTACATTAGAATACTTATTTGCTTATGAGTACTTCGTTTTCCTTGGGAGGGTTACCAACTCATCCGCAAAACCCCCATTCTTGGAGGACCAGTTTGTCTCTCTTAGTCTGGCCTCTCTCTAAACAGAAATAGACGGATCAATACTAGAACAAGTGAAACAATTTAATTATGTGGGATGCGAACTGAATTTAGACGGTGAACCAGACTTTGACAAAAATAAATATAAACAGATCTCAAGAAATATGCGGCACTATCAGAAAGCACTTAAAGAAAACCCGTACAGATACCCAAATGAAATTTTATAAAGTTGTAGCTAGACCATCAGTACTCTATGGCAGCGAAACATGGGTAACCACGAAGAGAGACATGACTCGCCTAGAAGCTGCAGAGATGCGCTTTCTAAGAAGTGTTACGGGATGC
>Ga0123355_10015508_pt1 | contig 11977 bp, 13 predicted proteins | sample TergutEmb28metaG_3_FD_89872 | JGI IMG/M metagenome (GOLD analysis project Ga0123355, IMG submission 89872) | Embiratermes neotenicus P1 segment gut microbial communities from Petit-Saut dam, French Guiana - Emb289 P1 | ecosystem: Host-associated > Arthropoda: Insects > Digestive system > Gut ... | reverse complement strand
TACCATTTAAAGATAAAAAGAGGGGCGTATTAGCGTTTATCGCTAATGTAGACACAGCATTTGAGGTGATTGACCCGAGAAATGAGGGTACTTTGTTTAAATTCGTGTTGACGCGAATTAATGGGGAACCTCGGACTGCCATTGCGCATAGGAATTTAGAAAACTGGTTAGAGTTAAAAGAATTTTTAAAGAATATATACACCGAAAAGAGAACACTAGATTACCATGCTAATCAGTTGTTCAGTACTAAACAGAGTAAAGCAGAAAGTGTATTAGATTGGATACAGCGGGTTCAAAAGTTAGGATCGAAATTTAGAGAAGCCGCTTTGCAGGATTGCGAGCAAGACGAGAGGGCAGGTATATTAACATTTGCTGACAAATTAAGAAATATTTGTTTCGTTCAAGGGTTGTATTCTGACAGAATACAAACAAGTGTGAGGAGTAGGAATCACTCCAGGTTTGATGACGTTGCTGAAACTGCGTTAGAAGAAGAGAGTGCAATCTTTTCGAAAAATGAGAGGTACAAAAATAGTAATGCAGAAAGTCCAAAGTGCAGTAACTGTAATAAATTAGATCATGTAGCTAGTAGGTGCTACTTGAAAGACAGGAAAGTTACAATGGTTAATCAATTATCGGTTAAGAATGAGAGTCGAGAGAAAAACAGTGATATTACTTCTTATAATTGCCAAGAAAACAGGCACATAGCAAGGCATTGTAGAAAACCCAAGAAGCGTTTTGAAAGATGAGGGTTAATCAATGAGAGAACCGGGAATAACAATCACTCGGGAAACGAGTTTCGACCATCGGAGAGCAGCAGCCGACCGACGGTCCAGCCTACTCAATAATCTGCATTGGAAATGAAAATCTTGAATTTCTGAGGTTGAGAGTGGATATTAGTAAGGAGAATGAATTATTGTTTCTGATTGTTACGGGGGCAGACATTAACCTTCTAAAATATGATAATTTGATAGGGACTACAGAGTATGATCCCGACAGGAAAGTAAAAGTTAAATGTGTAGATGGATACCAACGGAATCCCATGGTGTTTTAGAGGCAAGAATCGAACTCAAAAACAGTTCGATTGTGCATAAGTTTCAATTGGTAAACAAACAAGTAGATATTCCATGTGATGGGATTTTGAGGTGCGATTTTCTTCAACGCGCGAAGGCAAGGTTGTGTTATGAATCACGAACTGTAACCTTGAATGGGGAGATATGCAAAATGGTAGGTAAGAAGAAGCAATTGGAGTTAAGAGAACCAAATTTGAGGAAAATTGGTCAGATTAAATTACCACTGCGGACCGAGAGCATCGTGAAAGTACCAGTGATGCCAAGGTCGCCGCTGGTAGAAATGACAAATAAGTGCGAAATACAGAAGGGAGTTATCATAGCAGCTTCTCTCATGAGGGTAGTGGATGGCTATGCAATAACAAGTATTTTAAACACTAACGACACAGAAGTAACTGTGCAGGAACCATCAGTAGAGTTAGATGAGGTTGATCTAACTTGGGAAAGAGGCTGCAGCACTGAGTTCGAATCTCAGGACAGGGAGAAAGAAATTCAGACCCAACTAAAGTTGGAACATCTAAATACGAAAGAAAGGAAGTTACTAGTTCAAACACATTTAGATTACCTGGTGATAAGTTAAGCAGCACAGACGCGGCAAGACACGCAATAAATGTCGACCCCGGAACCGAAACAATAAACATCAGACCTTATAGGTTGCCGGAAACACAAGCATTAGAAGTAGATAAGGAAGTGAAGAAATTGTTACAGGAAGGGATAATAAAAGATAGTATTTCCCCATGTAATAGCCCGATCTTAGTGATATCCAAGAAATTAGATGCTAGTGGGCAACAAAAGTTCAGGCTAGTGGTAGACTACAGAAAATTGAACGAGAAAACAATAGGGAATGCCTACCCATTACCAGATATAACAGAAATTCTTGACCAACTAGGACAGGCCAAGTATTTCTCTTGCCTAGATTTAACGATGGGGTATCATCAAATAGATATGGACCCAAGTGATATTGATAAGAGAGCATTTAGCACGAAGGAGGGAAACTGGGCATAAAAAGAATGTCCTTTGGGCTAAAAACGGCGCCCGCCACCTTCCAGAAAATAATGAAAAATGTATTAAGTGGCTTGACCGGCACAAGGTGTTTTGTTTTCCTTGACGATATTGTAATTTATGCAAATTCTGTGGCTGATCATGACAGAAAATTAAGGGACGTGTTTAGGAGATTGAGAAAGTACAATCTCAAACTACAAACAGATAAACGTGAATTTTTAAGAAAAGAAGTATCTTTCCTCGGGCACAAAATTTCAGAGCACGGAATCAAACCCAACGCTTGCAAGGTAGAATCCGTTGAGAATTTCTCGACACCCAAGACGGTGAAACAACTAAAAAGCTTTCTTGGTTTAGTGGGATAATATAGAAAATTCATTCCCCAATTCAGTAACATAGCGGCTCCATTACACAAGCTGCTAAAAAGATGCAAAATCGTGTGGGTAGAAAGTCAGGAAGTTGCGTTTCATACTTTGAAACAGAAATTGTCACAACCAGTTTTACAGTATCCATATTTTTCTAAGGAGTTTATTCTGACCACTGACGCATCGAATGACGGTGCGGGGGCAGTGTTGTCACAGGGACAAATAGGTAAAGACTTACCTATTGCATACGCGAGCCGTAGTTTTAACAAGGCTGAAAGTAATTATAGTACAGTTGAGAAAGAACTAGCAGCAACTGTATGGGGGAAAAACCACTTCCAACCGTATTTGTACGGTAGGGAATTTAGAACAGTAAGTGATCACAAACCCTTAACCTGGAACATGAGTGTTAAAGACCCGGGATCGAGGTTGTTGGGATGGCATATCCAACTGGAGGAATACGACTATGAGATATTGTACAAACCAGGAGTGCAAAATTCAAATGCGGATGCACTATCTAGAATTGGTGCACTCGCTAAAGAAAATAGTGATTCTGATGAAATAGGTTCTGACACAAAATTCAAAACTTTGAAGGAGAACCAAGATTCGATCCTCGGTGGTCATCGTGGTATGAACAAAACGTATGAAGCCATAAAGAGGCACTATCGGTGACCAAATATTGAAAGGGAAATAGAAGAATATGTAAAAACATGTGCGAAATATCTACTAAATAAAACACCAAGACCAAAGAAAAGAGCTCCCATGGAGATTGCAACTTCAGCCAGGCACCCATTTGAAAAGTGTACGCTAGACATAATGGGTCCCATGACGGAAACAATGTCTGGGAACAAGTATATTCTGATGTGGCAGGACGATTTGAGTAAATTTCTGGTAGCGATACCCATTCCCCAGCAAGACGCAGAAACAGTTGCAAGGGAATTTGTATTGAACATTGTGCTAAAATTCGGGGCACCTGCGCAAATTCTTACGGACCAAGGTTCGAACTTCTTAAGCGATCTTTTTAAAAGCATGTGTAAACTGCTGAGGATTAAAAATATACAAACTACAGCCTTTCACCCCGAATCAAATGATACCTTAGAGAGGAGCCACAGGGTATTAACGGAATACTTACGACACTATGTGCGCGAAGATCAGACTAATTGGGATGAGTGGATTCCTTATGCAGTTTATGTATACAATACCACCGTGCGCACGACTACCGCATACACTCCTTTTGAATTAGTGTATGGCTTCAAATCGGAAGTACTGTCGGCCCTAAGAGAAACAGTACAATTATGAGAATTACTTAGCAGAATTAAGGGGAAGGTTACAATCGTCTCATGAGATTGCCAGGCAAAAGCTGATATTAAGTAAAGAAAGAAGTAAGGAGTATTATGACTAAGATTCTGAAACGTTTGAAATTCAAACAGGGCAGAAAGTATTACTTTTTTATGAAACTGTACGTAGGGGAAGATCCAAAAAACGGAGCCCCCAGTATGTTGGCCCATACGATGTATTGGCAGTAGACGGTGTAAATGTAACAATTAAAAAGGGCCGCACCACACAAAACGTGCATGTAAATAGAATAAGACCTTTCTATTAAGACAGGTATATTGAGGCGCATGTTAAGTAGAGGAAACATTAAGTTGTAATGGTTCTTGATATTGAATTAAATAAGTGCAAGTAGTAATGTACAGAGTAATTTTGAATGTGTAAACTTATGTATAGAGGTAATGAAATATTTGCTTTATTTTCTTTCAGGATGGGAATCCTACACTTGGCTTTTGTAAAAGTGATAATATCACTGTCAACTTTACTAACCGTAGCAGCATTAAATGATTTGGATTATTCTATAGAGAAATAGAATAAATCGCCGGGAATCTATTATGAAAATAAAGGGGTTGCAATATTGTACAATATTATATGGAGGACTGTTGTGTATGTTAACTTAAACAAAACTGATAATGAGACTATAGTATTGAGACAGTGTGTACGTCATGTTGACGCTTTATATCAAATGACTGTCATCAGGAATTGGACAGGGTGTGCGCATTTTGGAAGCGATGCTATGGAAAGTTTAATCAATTAACCAAGACAGAAGGCTTATTGGAAGAAATTACAGGACAGGAAACAGGAGGCAAAAGAAAAAAGAGGGGAGTGTTTAATTTTATAGGAGAACTAAGTAAAATATTGTTTGGGACAATGGATGACGATGATGCTAAGTACTACAATGAACAAATTAAATTATTTGAGTAAAACTCAGAAGATAGGAATAGGTTGTTAAAGCAACAACTCTCTGTAGTAAGATCATCATTGGGAGCAGTTAATAACACTTTAGCAGACGCTAAGTATAACGAAAACTTAATGAAGGAAGAGATAAATAAGATTACTAAGTATATGAATACTTTAAAAGCAGAAACTAAAGAAAAGATGAGTTTGTTCCGTGCCAAAATTGAAGTTGAAGGAATATTTTAAAAGTAAATAAAGCTATGCATACTTTACAACGCAACCTTGATTTGTTGATTGACAGCTTAATACATGCACAGAAAGGGGTATACAACCTCAAATAATCTCCCCAGTCACCCTAATGGAAACCTTAATAAAGAGTGTCTCCGCCTTCCCAAAAGGTACCACTCTACCTATCCCTATGAGCAAGGACTCAGTGCACCTATTAGTCAGACTGTATGAATTACAAGTGCATGTAAAGAATGGTATCCTTGGCTATGTGGTTCTATTACCACTTGTAAACCGGGGTAATTTTAATGTATACAGGTTCATCCCAATACCGGTCCCTTTGGACCGAACCAAGTTCCTTTACATAGACACGGGTAAATCATTTTTGTGGGGTGACCAAGCGCGACAGTACTACTTCATGACGGAAGAAGGATGGAAGGATTCATGTAAGGTATTGAATACTATGCAATGTGTTTGTAAACAGAATCAGCCCCTCCTTTCTTCTCACTTGCATGGGAATTGTATGGTCAAGTTGCTACAACCCAGGAGGAGCGTTCCCACTATTTGTGAGAAACGAATAGTTGAAATTTCAAATTTAATTTGGACCCAACTGGCAAAAAATGAATGGATTTATTTCGTCCCCTTTAGTGAGAGTATTACAATACTGTGCATGGAAAAACTCCCTGTTTATGTAATTGTGTCAGGGATTGGCACATTAGGGATAAATGCCAATTGCAATTCCAAACACATTCCATCTTGGATGCAAGTAACCAGAGTTACGAAAGTGATTTCATGTCTAAGGTACATTTGGAATACGACTGTTGTGAAGAGTTACACGTGAAGTTTAATATTAGTACTTTAAGTCTGCATAGCAGTTTCAAACATATTGTATTTCATTTGGATGATTTAAAGATTGCTAGCCGTAGGATTTCTGAAGTGGAAACTATGATCAGAGAACAAGAGTGGTAAAGACTGCATACGTCATCTCACAACACGTATTCCACCCTTGTATATATTTGCTTACTGTTAATTGGTTTATATATACTGTATAAATTGTATACCTGCTTAAAGAGTAAAGTAAATTGTGTAAAAAAACCCTTAACTGATGCCACTGAATAAGGAAATCTAGTAAATATTAAGATCCATACGAGTAATGAGAGTTTGGCTATGGCACAAGATGTGCCACTAAGTGAATTGAACTCACGGACCCCCGATGCAAAACCACGCAGACCGAATAGACTGCGCACATAAAAATCTTGCTTTTAAGACCAATTAAATTTACTTGCATGTATTAATTACAGTTTTTAATTAACTGTCATTCACGGGTGTTATACATTATATTCAGGTACTACTACGTACCTTGGGGTAATGTGAGGTAATGGCGTATAAAAGAGAAGGTATTTACATGTATACTTATAGGAAATGTTATGTACACAGACGTACAGTCATATATGTACAACAGTAATTGTAGTAAGCAGTTTTGACAAGTTAATTTTATGAGTGTTGTAACAGTGTGTTTTCATAATATTTCCAAAGACTTAAAACCCAAACCAGACGATAACTGTCAGACGGGAAGGGAACAGGCACGTATCGGCTTTATTGTTACGGCAGCCGAACTCCGACCCGGAGTGGTGGTCTAACCCCCTGACCCGGAGGGGAGATACTGTATTTCTGTTCCCTAGATTTTCTTCTTAATTGGGAGCTGAGTAAATCACGTTTCCCTAAAAACATTTCTTTTAGTTGGAATATTATTTTTAATTAGAAGCCTTGTAAATTCTTTGAACCATATCAGTGTTTGGGCCTAACTGTGTAATAATTATATTCAGTTTTAAGTACACGTACTTGTTCCCAAGCCTAACACGGCACTCTTAATCTGGACGTTCAGCTGACTATATCTGTCTGTACTCCGGGGAGTCAACTTAATAATTTTTTTGTTTCGTCTCAACGATTGTACTATCTACTACCCCAAGAATCACACCCAATGCTTCCGCTCGGCAATATTCCTCAGTACCTGTCCAGGTGGAAACACATAAATTGTTAGTTACCAACCTGCAGATACAACATAATGCGTATGGATAAAATTTTAAAAAATCCGTTTGGAAAGCCAGTTCAAATAGTAGGGTTGGTTTCTTCACTTCCTTACACATCGTCTTGTAACAATCTTAAAGCTGAGGCGAACTCTAGTGATGGATGTGAGGACTGTGCGCCATCTTGATGGCAACTGTCAAAAAACAGTTAAACGTCATTCGTCTCCTTTTCCGTCATTGTTAGCTTAGCCTGTCGGTCACTTCCTCGTGCAGTGCACTTCATTTCTGCAGCGTCGTGGCTAATTTGTTGTAAATAATCCCTCCGTCTGGGAGAAACTAAAAAGACAAACAAAAGGAAGGAAAGAAGGCCAAATGTCCTTTCTCCTTCACCATCTCACTCCCGTTTTCCCTTTCACATTCCCTTTTTGTCCTTTTTGTAGAAGACAAGAAAACAAGAAAAATGAACACAAAAAGGCACTGTGAAGATAGAGCTGTCAGTAAGAGTAGAAAAAGAGGAGCTGGTAGGACCAGAAGAGGGATGGGCGAGCATCAGCGAACAATGGCAGGGAACTGCAAGGGGTGGGTTCTACACATGTCAGCTACGTTAACGACTGCTGCGACACGAGCGCCATGTGTCACATGACCAAGATGCCGCACAACCTATTAAGTGCTAGTCTGTTTCCTGTCCTTTCAGAAATTTCTTTCAGCATTGCTGCTTGATTGACTCACTGTTTTGACGACTTTTTTTAAACTAAGAGTATAACATGGATTTTTTTTTGACAATGTATTGCCTAAGGTATTTGACCCTAAAAGCCAAGAACTAAGAATAGGTAATCCTAGTATTATACATTAAGGATCTTCACTGGTTACACTCATATGTAAGGCGACTCTCTGATATTAAGCTACAGGTTCAACACATTTAATTCCAAAACTTTGTAACGAAGTTCATGTCCAACCAGTTCAATCGACCTCCTACCCACAACCGACTTCACTGGCATCAATGATCACATTTTGTCACCTTTTCCTGGACTATCACAGATGTTGCTTTCCAAAGGGGTTTTCGATATAAGTTATGCATACAACTCCTGTCTTCTACTTAGCCGGTTAAATAAAATCACCAGGTTTACACTTTGGTCTTCTAATGTCAATTTCAAAACAATTCCAGCTTAGCCTATGTGTTCGTAGTTCGTCTCTCGTGGTTCCTCGGTTAGGGTATTTAAATATTTCTGCTTTATGCTTCGCTTGATAATTGTTTGACCAAGCTCATCCAAGCTATATTAGCGCTTTAACACATAAATAAAGCCAAAGTTGATGTAGAAATTGTTTAATGCAATGAACAGCTAAGACAGTTAACTGAAATGTACTTTCGTCACAATAAAATTACGCACATTAATTTTATATCAGCTGTGTTACATATGCCGTAATACTTCATATCGTCAGTATATAAGTTACTTAAGAATAATTACACATAACTGCAAAAACGCACGTCAAAACTTTGTAGTGCTGGGCTTGTCTGCCTTACTGATCATTTAATGTAACATTTTTTACGAAGTTTACGTAAAAACATGAAATTTGATGTGTTAGCTGGAACACAGGCTTACATGTCAGAAATTAGGCTACGTTGTAACCAGTGGACCGCAAGATGCACACGTCCGAATTGTAACATGACATGAGTTACGCTCCGTAGTTGCGAACTGTTGATATTGGCAGTGACTGAACGCCCTGTTTCTGTATGTTAATGGCGAACAACCGCCTGGCAATCTGCACTTGGCAACGCATTTTCCGCTCTTTTGTAAAATATCGTATTACGACATAGGCAATTGCGTCTTTAGTTCCATTTAAGAAACAAATTTTGGCACTACAGCCCACTTTAAACTTCGGATTTCCTATATAGTTACGGCTTCAATATTCCCTAACCTTCTGTACTGTATGGAGGTGAGAGAGTAGCGTGATCCTCTAGATGCTTTACCCCCTAGAAAAACGTACCTACCCTGGAGCTGATCTTGACGTGGCAGGGAATAGAAAGGGTATTGCTCCAGTTGGGAGTGGAAAACCGGTTCTCCTATCATCCTTCCTATCCCCTAGTGTCTATAAAGTTTGCGTCTTGTGGTACAGTTTTATGCTTAGATCACACCGGACAATTTTCCTTCAAAAAAATAAAAATTAACAAATAATTCAAGAGTGTAGTGGCAGTTCCACATAATCATTGTGCTGTACTGGAGGTCGCCATTGACATTACCGGAAGACGCAGCTCTGACTGACAGTTGGTAGTGCGTTGTTATTACGTATAATGCCATAACCGATTATAGTCTGTTTCAAAGGGGAATATATTCGCTAACCGAATCGGCAGCTCTCATTAACAGTCTGTCTTGGTGAACTGGAAGCAGAGAATATATTCGTTGCTCATTAATGGAGTAGCATTAGTTAATATTTACTTATAAACCGTCTGCAGACGGAACTTCAAAATGCAAGTTGCGTTATTAATACTCGTGTGTGTTTCCATATGCAAAAGGCCATCCTTATGTAAATATCCACTTGTACAAGGTCAGTACCGATATGTCCATTTTAGTTGTCTGTAACATGGCTCTGTCATCGCTCAGGAGGTTATTCACCGGCTTTCCATCTTAGGTTCAATCACAAGGTAGTCGATGAGGGGCATATGGTGAAAAAAATCAAGCTATATATGGTATATACATATACACATATCAGGTTGATGTGTTAATTATATTTCGAAATATTCAGTGTTTAGTTATTATATATTTTTCAGTCGATACATTAGATGCTATTATATTTTGATATTTAATACACTAGAGCATCCCGTAATATATGCTGTATAATTATTTATTTACTAACCTAAGCCAGACTAATCCTAGTGTAGTAGTACTGTTGAGAGGCGTATAGTTCAAGAGCATAGTACAGTAGTTTCAAAACAGAGGTGGTTGACAACTTACTAAAGACTCTATTGGAAATTTCTCTCCTCATTCTATTATCCTGTCTTCTTATTACCGGATACACGCAAATTACTTCACAAAATTTCGGCATAAATATAAACCATTTATTGAAGGAAATCAAGCAAACTCTATTGTACAACTAAAATTTTCCACAGTTGGTATAGAGACTTTGCAACACTCGTACTAACCACTTTAATGATGGACTAAACCCTAACATGCAGACCTTACACAACATGACCGTCAAGTAGGGGAAAATATTACCGCTTCACATTTACAAGATCCTAGATCAAATATCAGAGCACGTTAACATGCTACCGTGTTCGTGGTTCCTCTTGATCTTTGTCAGATACCAGGGTAGGGTCTCCAATTAAGTCATGACCGCCACATATTTAGCACTTCGTATTCACTTTTTTCCTACCATTCAACCGTACATAACGACAGTTGTTACAAGTATTGTTTAAGAAACCCACCTCCGTGGACCCACACTCCACTTAGACCCCCCGATTTCACTCCTTCTGAGCAAGGGTCTGGAAAATACAGATTAGTCATCATCATCATCATATTCACACACTTAAATTCATCTCTCGTAATGAGCCAACACCGTGACTTAATTAAAGTTCATAGCCCGATGTTAAATCAAAGTCTTGATTCCACATTTAAGAGACTTTAATATCGTGTCTTCCAGCAGAGGCAATTATAATATTTTATACTAAAACCAACTTGTACTACAATGGCAAAGAAACTTGGGTATTGGATTTAGAACTTTGATACAAATGCATAAATAATGTTTTGGAAAGTGAAAAGGTTTTTTTTTATTTCTCTTTCTAGTTTTATCGTTCGGCACTTTCCTATTTTCATCAGCGTCACTTAAGCCGAAATAATGCAAAAATAAACAAATTTAGTAATGTTTGTACTACATACAGTTGTCATGAGAAACAAATTGCCCTATAGACATATTGTAAAGTATAATTTACAAATACTAAATTCCGGGGGCGTTCTGCGAAACCTACCATTTAACTATCACAGTCTGTATACTGACTTTTTAAAGCTATAAATTAATAATTATGTAATTCATTGTTTCATATTTGGACATAATTTCCTGTAACACATACTGAAACCACATTATGTTTTCCATATAAAACGTCAGAAATTGTTACTGTGTTATGAGAACAGTAGTCATACAGCATTTTTGTAAGCGTGTTTAATTGATCTGTTTGCATAATTTCACACACTAACTGATGGTCGTCGAATTCAACTCTAAAATAATAAAAAGATGTGTTTGTGTGTGTGTTTGTGTGTATGTATATATATATATATATATGTGTGTGTGTGGGTATGTGTGGGTGTGTGTGTCTTGGGGGGGGGGGGGTTATGTGTACGTTCGTGTATTTCTAGCGACGGGCATATTAATTTATTAGAACATAATATTTTTGTGTATTTTATAGTATCATGTCTAGACAAAATATGAATTTCTGTACAGTACCACATATTCATTCACTTAAAATTAGTGTTGAAAATATTTTCTCTACGTACCGCCAGGTTTAACAGTGAAGAATTCTATATGGTGCTCGCTTTGCGTTCAGTGTTGTGTACGTATCTCAGAACAGACAGTGGCTTTTGCCTTATACAGCATTAACAGATTAGTTTTGTATAACCGAGATGGAAAGTGTTTATTGCGCGGTACGGACTGATTCCTTATATAAAACAGATTACGTTTCGTCCTTGAAAGATTAATTAAGGTTCTGCTCTGACCACGTGAGCGAATGCCGAGGGTTCAGAATTCCATATCTGGGGTAAAATTAATTAATCGTGGAAAGAATCCTTTAAAAAATTGGGATTACTTTCTTCTTGTATTTAGAGTCACTAGTTCAATGCTAGATGTTTCGGCAAACTAGCCGATTGCATTTGTTATATTTGATATATGCAGAACATACACAGATACATAGAAACCTAGAAACAGGATCGCTATGTCCTCCGTGCGGTACTCTAAAATAAACACTGACAGGTTCTCGTCCAAATAGGGTATGCAGAGAATGGTCTACCTATGAAATAAAGTGATACGCCAACTTGATGCAACTAGGTAATTTTTTATTCACATATTCTTAGCTCGACATTTT
>Ga0123355_10015507_pt1 | contig 11977 bp, 7 predicted proteins | sample TergutEmb28metaG_3_FD_89872 | JGI IMG/M metagenome (GOLD analysis project Ga0123355, IMG submission 89872) | Embiratermes neotenicus P1 segment gut microbial communities from Petit-Saut dam, French Guiana - Emb289 P1 | ecosystem: Host-associated > Arthropoda: Insects > Digestive system > Gut ... | reverse complement strand
GTCCACAGCTGCATTTGCATTGCCATTACAGTACCCATACACGTAAACCATGTCCGCATACTCTTCATGTGTGAATGTACGCGGCATTTTGACGAACCGTTCCTTAACGCGCCACTCGCAATTAAACCCTACTGTACACTTCACACAATACTGTAACCTGCCGCAGCATCAGCTTGTAGCTAGGCGAATACCCACCCCACCTTCCCCTTATTCCTCAAGTGTCGAGATAATGAAACTGGACTTTGTGCGAGTCAGCTGGCAAAAGTAATGCTTGCAATGCAAAGAGTAAGCCATCAGACGCCAGCTGTTTTGAAAGCGCGTTTCACATGAGGGCGTGTACGGGAATTAAAAATGTCCATAACTCCGTAACCGTTCAAAATCGGACCCATGTTCGTATGAACTTTTTTGCTTAGAATCACTCATACTATCATATCCCAAAGTAGTGCAGATTCCTCCTGAATCACCCTGTATATATAGCCGAAACATGTTCCTGGTTTGCACACAGATAAAAGTTGGGTGCAGACTGTAATCTTGCATCTTTTCTTTCTCCTTATATATTTATATTCTTTCGACTAGCTGTGTGCAACAACTCTAAAGTTTTCAAATTCCGAAATACCCATTTTAAAACATTTGACACATTTTAGACGCCCAAACAGAGTGTGAAATTCTTCTTCTTCTGAAAAACGATAAAGCCCACATGCAATAGTCACGTGCTCCTCACAACTATCCGTGCTGACGACCTGCGAGAAAGGTGGCAGCGGACTTTCACGAAGGACACGGCAGTGTCGAAGCATGGCAGAGGTGCAGCACGGCATGTGTGTGTGAATTAGCGCGACACCGCATGGTATGTGTGAATTAGCCTTAAGTTGAACTCCACGCATTCTCAGTTTCCGGACTAGTGAAGAAGAGTGGTTGGTAGCTTCATGCTCCGGTCATTCGTACACGGGCAAAGAGACCCCGTTACTGATTTTTGGGAGGCTGGAGCGGGCGTAGTAGTGGGAAATCACTGGGGGCGGTCTATGGACAAGGACTGGTATGGTCCCCACCGCCCCAATAATATTAAAGATGGGACGTTACCCTCTTTAAACGTGGTAAGTTATTCATCTGTGTAAACTGTCCACAACAGAACTTGAAATGCGCAAATATGTGTTCCATTATCAGTCACCCAACACCAAGGATTTGTAATTTACGAGTAAGGAATGACACCGAAGAAAAGAATATTGAGTGCAGCTTGAGGACAGAATATGGAATTAAGAGCGGTTTATGGCATATAGCAAATAAGGAGGCTGGCGATGCCATCTTCCTACTGCAAAAGTGGCATCGATTTTCGTCGTAGTTCACTTTCGACGAAAATCGACCCAAGTCTTTTTTCCCGAATCTGTAACTCGCACTACAGTCACTCAATTCCGCCATGACTCAAATTATTATTATTATTATTATTACGGACTATTGGACCGATGTAAATGCTTCAATCTAAGTGCCTTTGAAACGTTTTGAACGATTCGCCCCGCAACACTTCATCGAACAGACGTCCTTCCATGGTATATCACTGTCTGGACTTCAAACCTGGGATAATTGTCATAGTAGATGGCAGTGCTTCCCAACGTGGCGAGCTGCTGCTATCTTTCGGGGATTACGGAAAGTATGTATGGCTCACAGGGGCTGCGCCACCTATGAGCAAACCTCGTTATTACGTGTCAAAAACCCAACAATGTAGCTACATGGTAGCTACTATGCTTGTGGGTGCGGAGTTCAGGTTAAACTACACCCATAACCTCAGCAGCTGATGCTGACGAGCGGCCAGCTTCACTCACTTTTTTTTTTTTTTACATCTAATACCGACTGAATAAGTGCCCAGTAGGTTTCAGTGTGGATGTGTTCCATATGATTTTTATAAATATTTGGGCAATATCACCCCTTATGTAAACAGTCACTAACAATGCATTCCACCCAATCACAACATCTGAACTTTTGTACGTTCAATTTATTACTTCCTCCTACATGTTTCGATCATTTGTTTCACCATCATCAGGTAAAAAAAATGAAAGTACACAAAGGAAAAATGTTGCAGAAGAGGTCTGTTCCATAACGTCAAAGAACTGTGCTGCACATACAGCACATGAGCAAATTATAGCTGTATATGTTTCTTTCACAATAATGCCCAGAAATTAAGAGCTTCTAACTTGAACAGCAGTAGGCTACAGTGTTCAAAGAACTGAGAGGAATGCTAATTTAATTTACATTCTGAGGGTAGTGGGTTTAATCATCTAAGTTATTTCAAGCAGTAGGAGAGATTAAAGGTTCCCATACAAACAAAACTGAGACGATGCCATACCTTAAGCAGTTAATTTCTCCCTTCCCATCATAGAGACCTGAGTAAAATCCCTGTGTTGTCCATACAGTTTTTATGACAGATGGGGGGCACTGGAAATGAGTACTCATGTAGCATTTCAGTTTTCCCTTGCTCCATATTCTTCTGTTAATAGGAGCTGTTAAAATATACCAATTAGACGATGTGTGGGTTTTATGACATTTAAATGTTGACGGCTACTCACATGTATAAAATTTAAGTTAAAATTTTAAAGTTTAGTAAAGAATAATGAGTCAAAACAGGATAAAGGTATGTCAGGCTGTACATGGGCCTATAACAGAGGTGGTACAAGAATAACACAAACAAGACAAGGTGGAGGAATTGATACAGTGGTGCTACTGAAGATTCAGCTCTTCTGATCTGTCACTGGGGTCAGAGTGTCATGGTAACATCCAAGAAGACTGCAGTCTGTAAGAAAAGATGGTTACAAAGACTTCTATACATTGGGTAAAGGTAAGTTCACCCTGTAACCTGCCATGAAGGCCTACAGGGGTAAATGAGGCATAGTTCTACTCTTTCTTTAACTTTGATGCTAAATGGGGGCAGGTTGTTGAAGCCATGCCTGGCCACTTTACTCCCAGTAACGACCAGGTACCATTTGTATAGGGCAGGGCTGGTGAACCTATGGTATGTGCCCAAAATGGCACATGGAAAGATTTCCTTGGTACGCAACATTTGCTGCTGTCCTAATTTTTTTTATATCCTTGCCCGACCAGCGTCTCTGTCCTGTGAAGAGCATGTGTATACACATACCTGACTACCTAGAGATTGTATGTGAATTACCGCTGCTACCAAATAATACTGCAAGTGAAACATTTTTACACAATTCAGGAGCGTTGTGAAGTGCTAACTGGAAATTTTGTACTGGGGCACCAGCCTGGCAGTGACTGGGTGAATACATGACATTGGAGAAAACATTTCAAAAATCTTCTTTTCAAACAGGCAGTAGCAGCAGCCCAAGTTACTCCCTCATTTTCATCCTTATCATCTTCTTCAAGGAGGACTTCATTAGCAATATAATGTAAATGTGCAATGTTTGGTACCGTAAGAATCTGTAAATTATTTACAATGCAAAGAATGAACAATATGGAAGAAATAATATAAGACTTGTACTATGTATTAATTATAATATACATTAATAATAATATTTTATTTTAATATAAAGTAATAATAATTCAATGTTTAATAATAATTGTGAAAGTCTCCAAGACCTTATTTTGCTCTGCAACATTTCCATGGGCACACAAAAGAATTTCTTTGAAGTGAATTGAAAATTTGGGCATGTGCCCTCAAAAAAGGTTTGCCAGTCCCAGTACAGGGCCTGGGTGAGTCTGGTTGGGTACAGAAGGGCTACATAACAGTCTGCCAAGTAACAGAATTGGGAACCCCAGGACTGTTGAGCAATGATAGGATACTAGACAGTCATTCAGTCATTTACAAAGATGCTGTGCAGTGTGTCGTGAGGATGAGGTACAGAGCATTTCTGTTTATATTATGGGCACTCCAATAAGCTGTGTGTAACAGAATTTTTATTGTCTCGCTTGGTATTGAGTTATACATTACTGCATATTTATTCTTTACAATAAGGAATGGTGAATGGGTTCAATGTGATAGGGACACAGCTTTCAGAATTTAATGCTCCCCAGATGATATGCAAGCAACACCAAGCTGTGAAGGAATCGTTGTAGTCTGCTGGTGAGGGCTGTGTTCAACCACAGCAATAATGTTGTTGTAATCCTGTCTGTGGTATGGTTCAGATGAAAATTTGGAAGAAAACATGCCACTTTGTCTCAGAAATCTGTGAAAATCCACAAAAGTTCATATAAATCTCCAGTCTGGGAACAAACTTTGCATATCTGCAACTGTACTGTAGCGTGCATTTTTCAGGGACCATAAATTAAATGCATATCAGCATATTTCTGAACTGTCTGAAGCAAAACTGGCCCCATAGGCATAAATTCAGGGGTGAAAGGAGGGGAGACAAATGCCCCACCAATATTTTTTTCTGCCTAAGAATAGTTTTTTTGCTACTGAATTGAAGAGGGACAAATGAAAAATATAAATATTTTCAAAACGATTATTTTGGTGGTGTAAATGCAGGAAAAAAATGAAACCAACCCCTCCTCCCCCTCTTTCTTGACTCCCTCGTGAATTGAAGTTCCTATTACCCGTGGTCAATTTGCCCCCCCCCCCCAATTTTATTAATGAAGTTGTGCCTGTGAGTGGCTCTGTTATATACAATATGCACAATAATCATAGTACTGTGTATGGTTTACAGCTACAGAGACTGGTCTTGGATACACACAACATAAGAATACCTAACACACAAGCTACCAGTCATAAAGAACACACAGGCACAGATGTATGGAGTGGACACTGAACAAGAATATGGGTAGCATCCTGGCTGCATACACAACATGCTATAATAGATACTATGAGCTGTAGGGAGAGGAAGTGGGGCCGGCGGGCAGTCATAATTGGCCAAGAACGGCCACTTCACACCCACTTTCCTCTTGATGTGTGGTATGCTAACAATGAAAGTATATTAACTATCTGTAACAATTCCTTTCAAGTATCCAAAATAAGATTTCATTTTCATCACCTTTCACACATAAACTCATGGAACTTTGTACTCTGTAACTACAACAAATAAGATGCATATTAATATAACATTTTTTTGGTATGATATATGAATGAAATTTCTTTCATCAATTAAATATGCACTACACCAGGTTTAAGCTTACCCCATTGGTCACGCGGTCTAAGACATGGGTCTATGGCTGCTCGGGTGCTGGGTTTGTTGGGGGGGCATGTATGTCTGTCTCTTGTGAGTGTTATGTGTTGTCAGGTAGAGGTCTCTGTGATGGGCTGATTGTTCAACCAGAGGAGTCCACTGAGAGTAGTGTATCTAAGTGTGATCGAGGAACCTCATAGAGGAGGCCTGGGTCCACTAGGGCTGTCAAGCCTTGGGGGGGGGGGGGCCCCCTTGGTTTAATCATTACAGTTACAATAAAATTTTATTAAAGAATGTTAAAATATGAACATAATTTTTCAAATCTGGTTCCATTAATTCCCTGTTGTAGGTAGTTCACAGTATTGTGTTGCATGTGTTAGGGGTCTTCAGCCCACCAGTTAATTTAATTCAGCCCTTGCAGTGATCATGTTGTAGTCACAGAATGTGGCCATCCTCAGTTGTGGATACTCTATTTTATTTTTATATTTTAAGGTTTTTCTTTTGGTCAGTGGCTAAAGGTTAAAGAGGTTTGCTCACCCTCATATAGCTCATAACTTAGGGCCATAATGTCTCAAACCCCTTGCTCTGTTGGTGAAATGTGCTGCCACAGAGTTGAGCATTGCCCGGGGTCTTCTTTCAGGGGACAGTACATACAGTGGTCCTTATTGGTCACTGTCCATTGACTCTATTAACTAAAAGCTATCCCAAGAGGTTGAGACTTCCAGAATTTCTAGACAATTGCCAAATGGAGGTGGCAAGGTTATCAGTCCTGTGCACCAGCTGCCTTTATCCCCTAGGATATACTCGTGGTACTCAATTCTGTTAAAGGCTGAGCTGACCCAAGGGCCACTGGGCAGCCAATAGGATTAAGTCTATGCAAAATCCCAATAACCCCATCGGGAACTGAACCTGTGACATTCCAGCTTGTAGCACAGTGCCTCAACCAACTGTACCACTGAAGATAAAAAAAAAAGGAAGAAGATAATTTAAACAGGAATTTGGAATGCAGGTTGTATAAAAGATACAAATAACACATCATAAATATTGTAGTATTTTTAAACAAAACAATGTTCAAGAAATAATGAGACCTCCAATTACGGAGGGGAACACATTCATTGAAAACATGGAAAACGGTGGCAGTAGATCCCTTTACTATTAAGATTTATGCAAAATCTGGACTTTGGTCCTGTTTCAGTACAGTACAAAGGGATAGATACTGACACTAGGTTTGAAAATTTCATTACAAGAGATGGTAACTTATTTACAAGTTATTGTGTTTCTTGGATAATAAAAATAATTCTTACTTCCTTTACCTTGCAGAATTTACACACTATATCACCCATTTAAATGGTATTTTTCAGAAATTCTTTCTTAAATATAAATATTTGTTACAGAAATCATATTTTTAAGATCAGTCCTGTGCCATGTAATTTGGCTGATACATGGAACTCTGAAGCAAGTTTATCTACTAGATTAAGCATAATCACATCCTAGAAGCCTGTATATGTATTTATCACATGAGAACCTCACCTCACAGTAATTTTGTAAATAAAACAGTAATTACCCTCAAATAAAATTAATTTTTAATTTAGACATCCACACTTCCGAGCTGGTGACCAAACCATTTGACCATACTAAACCAAAAGGCTAATTAAGACCATACACTTGTGTTAAGTGCATATTGACATCTCTTGATATGAAGACCTGAGCCATTCTTGCACATACCAGGCATGTGACATGGAAACCTTGTAACTATAATGGGGATTGCACCCATGCTGACTTCCTGTTTTGGCTTAAGTCCTTAATGTCACATTAAAGACTTCTAGTGTAAATGGTAATACATCATTTGGTGAGGCTGGGGAAGTTTGGTTAGAACTCTGCAACCAAGCACATGGATGGCTAAGTGGCCTTTTACAGTCTGGATTGGGATATTATAACATAATATCACATAGGAAGAATAAAATTGTTATAAAACTACTACACACTTTACTACAACAGGCTTGAATTGACCAACTGATGCTTCATATTTGGTTGGTCTCAGGTTCAAGCCCAGCAAGTAGCTATTGTGACCTGTTTAGCGGTTTTCTTCCGTCCTTGCAGGGCCAGGGCAATACATTAATTTAGGCCACGGCTGCTTTCACATTATTTCCAGTTCATGATTAATTAATCACCCTGCCGTTTGATGTTGTGGGTCATTTTTTTACCGGACTAATCTCGATTGTCATTTCTAGTCCGCTCGTATATTGTAAAAACCATAGCCGTTGACAGTCTCACCATCACTCAGCTTATCACACTAAATAATGAATGTATATTCATAGTAAGGCATTTAATACATCCTTGTGCTATTAAAATCTATTACGTGAAACAAAGTGTAATAAACGTAAGGTGCTTGCCTCCCATCGCGTAAGCCTAGGCTCCATCGAAAATAGATTTTAATTCTCTATAGCATGACCTAGTCATGGCCTCGTTAAATTAATTACAAATAAGTACAAATCCTGACCTGACAACATTTTGTACAACTGCATGGCAAAGAAAAGCTGACGAAATCTTCTCTTTCTAGGCACGGAATAGCACAGCACATTAGTGTAGACACTGCTGCCGACACCGGAAAGAATTTTAAAACTTCACGGCAAATAATCTAGTCAATAACATTTAGTTGTCCAACGTGGGATTGTGTGTGAATATTCCGAAGGATATGCAAAAAAGGCCAACAAACGAACTGAATTGTACTGCGAGTCTTGGTGAGTCAACCATCACTCGTTGCAATATTTCATTGGTGTGGAGGCGCAGACAAAACATGGCTGCGATGATAATGTTGAATAATGAAACGAAGCGTAAATGTTTTTGTTTTTCTTTCTTTCGTTTTTTGTTGACGGTATTGTGTTCAAGGTGTTCAGATTCATGTGAGAGAGTGAACAGATTCTAAGCTTTGTTTACGAATTTTGTGTTTATCTTAAACTTTTTGAGAAAAGTAATTATAATTTTATGTTTTTAAGTGCACAGGTGATGCCCGTATATGCAGTGAATTTTAATTCATTAGTTGAATGTGATGCACAGCTTGAATGAAGAATTGTGTATAGGCTGCTATATTAACTAACTGTCCCAGAGAAAACGTTGTCTGGCCTGGATAAATGTCAGAAAATGATGTTTGACTGTTGTTCAGTACACGATTTGTGGTCCTAACCTGTGAAGGAATGATAAGTTCATATTCTTTGAATGTGCAACAAGTCCACCCGTTAGTTTGATGTTAATTTGCCATGTAGTATGTATTATTTTCCATTCCACAGCAGGAAATTTCAGAGTTGGGTAGAGAGCATTCATACAAAAATTACATTGATCGATTTGTTTTGCCTATAGCTCTTACGCACAGTTATGGTACAAGGAATAATTAGGATCAAGCTCACTTAAAAGGGGATCAGGGTCATTTCTTAAGCCTTGTGAATCGGTGGGCGTAAGTCATCAAATAGCATGGGTGCATTCGTATGTGTGTGATCACAGATTGAAAGTATTGTCAGTAGATAATACCAACCTCATTGCAGCAATAGTATTGTGTGTTTAAGATCGCCAGAATATGTTAGTATTTGAAAGATTTCTGGGTCAAAATTCTGTAACAGCTATCCTCACTGAAGTGTTTTTTAAATTCAGTTTATAACTAAACCCTAAATTTTATACAGGAGTGCTAACATAATAAAAGTATGCTCCGTATAGTAATAAAATGGCATACAGTTTGCAGTATTTCACACAGAAATTTGTGATTGGGTTTCTTTTTCACTGTCTTAAACATGTAACCACACTTTTCTACACAACTTCTGATTTTATTTCAGTGAAATATGTATATTTTGGGATGTGTAAATTAAAAGTTGTGAAAGTTTTAGATCTGATATATGTTAAGTGTAGTATGGCCCCTGCTTTACACAAAGCCCAAATTTAACTTTAGCGGCTTTCAAAGCAATAGTTCATTCTACAAAACAGTTGGCACATGATGAGAATACAGGCCTTGTTGTTATGTGTAATTTGTATTTGACACAATATGTGTTATGCTTATTTAATGCATGTGTCACAAATGCTTGGTATATGGTCACCCAGGTTAATAAATTTTGTATGGTAGCTTCTAATATTTGTGGGTCCTGTGTGCGGAACTTGCATCCTGTCACCCTTTTGACAGCCGGAATTTTGAAGTGGCTCCTAGATTTGGGGAATGTTTTGGACCACTGATATAACGAATTACAAAGATAGTGTGGCTAGGTTTGCAGCAGTTGATTTGTACCTGCAGCAAGTGGCCTTCAAGGCCAGTGGAATATTCTGCATTAGAGCAGCCTCATCTTATCTTATTGATACTGTAATATTTACAGATGATGACTCTGTGCATTTATTATCAATTCATTCACATTGCTGAGATATTTTTTGTGCAGCTACAGAACTGCAACAGTAACAACCTTCTTTAAGTTATCTCTCCATTGAAATATTCATTCATCACACCAACAAATGCACATTTGATTCATAAACATATATTCTTACAGTACTTCTACATGTTTTGGTGTCATTTATGCCATTTCAGGGAGATTTACTCCAAAATTTAAAACTTAACTAATGTATAATAGATTACAAATTGCTTAGTATTGTATTACAGCATTCATGCAGCTAATGTCAACAGATAGGTCTCGCAATTTGTGATTAAAATGGTATAGACACTTTTAGAAAGTATAATACATTAAAACAAAATAGTAATATTTTACAATGTTTTCAATTATTATGGTTAAAAAGTTGTATGTTGATATGCTATTCTTTGCATACAGACATCTTATTTTGTCTTCAATCCTGTATGGATCTTGTTCCTGTATGATGTGTTGTGAGTTGCATACAGGAGGTGACTGTATCAGATGTGCATTGGTTGGTGTGATAAATGAATGTGTCAGTCAGGATGCGCGGAATAAACAGTGTCAAAATTACCCTTTACTGTTTAATATGTTTCTGTTCCTCTTTTATATAAATACACAGACTGAGTTTGTTGCAACTAAATGTATGGTCATGTCTCATGAACAAAATGCAGGATGAAATCAAGACACAAAGATAGGAGATAAATCCTTTGAAATGGTGGAAGTGTTTAGATATTTGGAGTGAACCCAAACAAATCAAAATCCTATTCATGAAGAAATTAAGAGCAGATTGAAGTTGGTGAATACTTGCTATAATTCAGTGCAGAATCTTTTGCTTTCCAATTTGCTATCCAAAAATGTAATGATTGCAGTATACAGAACTATAATTTTGCCTGTTTTTTGTATGGGTGTGAAACATGATCTCTCATATTAAGGTAGGAAGATAAACTGAGGGTGTTTGAGAATAGGGTGCTGAGGAATATATTGAGGTCTAAGAGGGATGAGGTGACAGGGGAGTGGAGAAGACTACATATTGAGGAGCTTAATGATGTCTACTGCTCACCAGATATTATTTGCGTGATCAAATAAAGAAGCCTGTGTTAGGCAGGCATGTGGTACATATGGCAGATAAGAGAGGTGCATACTGGGTTTTGGTGGGGAGACCTGAGGGGAAGAGACCACTTGGAAGAGATGGGCACAGGTGAGAGTATAATAGTACAATGGACCTTCAAGAGTCAGATGGGGTCATAGACTGGGTTGATCTAGCTCAGGATACGAACACGTGATCGGTTTATGTGGATGTGGTAATGAACTTTTGGGTTCCATAAAATGTGGGGGCATTTCTTGACTGTCTGAGGACCTGCTAGTTTCTTAAGAATGACTTTGCTGCCTGGAGTTGTGTGTTTGTGGCACTTGTAAGTCCGTGATAGAGTGACCTTTTCTTTCACTCTGTCAGCCTGGCACGCAAGTTCACTGCAGTACTCTGTTGATATCGTTGTTAAAGTGACAGATAGAGATTTTCTCTGAAAATGTTTTGGCACAGTTGCACTAGTTATGGACAAGAATTAGTGTGCAATAGGTGCCTAATATATTTTCTTCATAATGCCAAACTATATGGAAATCTCTACTCACAAGCACTGTGAAAAATATTTTTGTGTAATGGAAGGACTGCTGTAATATATGCCTACATTTAAGCCCCATAATTCATGCAATGTCTGACAGAAACTGTTGCAAACACATATGCAATCGATAAGATGCAGTGAGTGACATCATGTTTGCAACATTCATGGCTGCCTACTTATTCCTACAAACTGAAACCCAAATCTTGTTTCTGTCAGGGTGAGAGTAAGGTATTGTGTAAAGTGGTCAGTACAGTTTGGTTGGTAGACAGATGGAAAGTGTAACCATTGTTTACACATGCACACTCTCACTCATTTATTCATTCAGTCATTTTTTTGTTCATGACATTGACATCTTACAGGGTGGTTTTCTCTGTTCTGCTGGCAACCATGACTTGGGCCTTTGTGACCTTTATCTAATATGGCAACATTTGTGTAACATTGGCAAGTAAGCAAGGCAGAAATGAAGGCATGTGTTACGGTTACATTTGCATGTTCATTCCTAAATATTGCCACAGTTAGGTAAATTGTGGTATTTCAAAGTGCTGTTGTATGAAGAATTGAATACAGCTAAATGTGAGAGAACAATTAATCCATGCTGCTGTACTGCATTAGTGCATGTCAGTAGTCTTCTGTAGTCATATTTCCAAACATGAACAAACCTTAGTTGTATATCATTGTCATTTATCTAACTATATATATATATATATATATATATATACAGGTTTATTCAAAATGGTTGTCAGGGTTTTAGCAACTTGTCATACACAATACACTTGAGATAGGAGTATATGTATTTTTTTATTTAATAGAACAACACTCCAAGTTTTTGTTACATACCTTACAGGTGCTCTATATGTGCACCCTTTGTGATTCT
>Ga0123355_10015506_pt1 | contig 11978 bp, 10 predicted proteins | sample TergutEmb28metaG_3_FD_89872 | JGI IMG/M metagenome (GOLD analysis project Ga0123355, IMG submission 89872) | Embiratermes neotenicus P1 segment gut microbial communities from Petit-Saut dam, French Guiana - Emb289 P1 | ecosystem: Host-associated > Arthropoda: Insects > Digestive system > Gut ... | reverse complement strand
TAATATATCCATCATCAGGAGCTTGCGACTATTCTGTTGAATTACCACATTGGTCGTATTGTTCTTTGTTCGATGTGTGTTGGAGTTTCGGTGTGGTTGGGTTGGAGTGGTATCCGTGTTGCACAACTGTGCTTCAGCCTGCAACACGGATACCACTTCAACCCAACCACGCCGAAACTCTAACACACATCGAACCAAGAACAATACGACCAATGTGTGACTATTCAGTCGCAAGCTCCTGATGATGGATATATTAAATTCCGAAACATGTTGAGCACATAAGAAGTGAAATAAAATGGCAAGTGACATCAAGTTGGTCTTTTATTCTTCAAAGAGTTCATAGTTTATCTTGTATACGCCGAGCACTGGATGGTGCTGTTGATATTATTTATAACTGTTCCGTCTCTCATTGTTTGTAACAGTGGATATCTGTTATTTCCCTCAGTGTAAATTATAGTTTTTAACGTGGTAAGGTAGGAACCATAAGTTTTGCCAGTGTATTAGAAAGGATCGGCATATATGTGTATGTGCATCTAGCATGGAAATCCCCAGTGTGCAGTTTCTTGAAACTCTGTCAAACAGTTATTGTTCTTCCATGCATGTTGACAGAAGAACAAAAAGTGCACTCCACAGGGTACCAAACATACCTAAAATGTTACTGCACCCACTTTTACTGTTTCGTACAGAACTGGTACAATCTTACAGGGCTTGTCAGGAGTCCCAGGACCAGAAGGATTTCCAGGCCCAAGAGGAGCACCTGGAGAGGCTGGTCCCACAGGGTTACCAGGTCGAGATGGTAGTGTTGGAGAAAGAGGACTCAAAGGAGAGAGGGGAGAACCTGGACCTCCAGGAAGTAGAGGCCTTGCAGGTCTTGCAGTAAGTTCTCAAAACAGTACACCTGCCCTCTGGTAAGTGACTACAGTCATTCAGAGGAAGGTACTGCCACCTGGTTGACAACAGAAGATGCAAGCAGCATTTTTCCTCCAAACATTGATAACGACCTATGAGAATACACAGTCTCATGAACTAGAATGCAGAACTATACATGTTAAATTGTATGAAAACTTTCAAATCTCAAGATATTTTCTTTTAGTGTACTAGTATTTATTAATTAATTGAATTACACTAAGTTAGTGGGAAGGAGACCACTGGGGAGACCTAGGCGTAGATGGGTGGATAATATTAGGATGGGTATCCAGGAGGTGGGATATGGGTATATGGACTGGATTGGGCTGGTCCAGGATAGAGACAGGTGGCGGACCATCGTGAGTGCGGTAATGAACCTGCAGGTTCCGTGAAATGTGGGGAATTTCTTGACTAGCTGCAAACCAGTTAGCTTCTCAAGAAGGACTCTGCACCATGGAGTAAGTAAGTAAGTGGGTTATATGTAAACTCTAACGGTACTTTAAAGGATACCACACTTGTTCAGTTAAAATTTAACTTTGTTATATTGAAAACGAACATTAATTTTGCAAATTAACTCTAAGTCCTAAATTTTTAGAAGCTTCATTAAAGACACCAAATGGAACATTTTAAAATTAACAATAAGTATGTGAAATTAATTTTAGAAAGTTTTGCAAACAACGTACAATACCTACTGTATTGCAGACATTACCAGAACTATGTTAACATCTTTACTGTCCCTGTAACACTTGTATCAAAATTGTAGGTTTTGAGCAGACAATATAAACTTACACTTTTTCAGGGCCCACCGGGTTCTCCAGGTCTTCCTGGTGCCCAAGTGGAGGGTGAGGCTGTTCCTGGACCTGCTGGTCCACCCGGACCTCCAGGAGATCCTGGGATCATAGGTGCCCCAGGACCCAAAGGAAGTAAGGGAGCACAGGCTGACCAAGGAGAGATTGGTCCTAGGGGAGATAAAGGTAGGTCAGCTCAGTCTCTTAAGTATTTAATCTGAAAGTCATTGAGCAAAATGATGTTGCATTTATGTACCAAAATTTCTCATTTGTCCCCTTCGTTATACTGACTACAGTCCACACCAGTGTTTGGCAACATTTAGCCCATGGGTTAGAAGGCGACCTACCAGAATGGTTGTTAACTATAGCCATATCTTTTGTGCTTTGGTTGTTGCACAGTGGTTTCTGTCCTGCCTGTATTAAACATCATTCATGTACTTGACTTGGAATCAGTTTGTTTGATTCCAAACATTTATACAACATATTACTCTTGACATGTTCTATATCCTATTTATTGTTATTGTGGATTCATGGAACATAAATAAAATATCATATCATATCATTAATATAATACACAAAAAGTGAATGAAAAACTCCCCCCCACCCACCCCAAACTGCAGTAGGTCTGTACGAAGAAGTTGTCAATCACAGGTTTACCCATTGTCATCTTCTCATTTTTTTTGGTGCTGTACAAAATATTAAATTGGAACAGCCTCATTAAATAACCTAGGCAGACAGTGGCAACTGTGGCCAGTCCCTGCAAATAAATACGCAGATTAAAATTCATATGTCATCTATTTAAATTTAACTTACAAGTAAGGAAACAGTATTTCTGTCAGTATGGACACATAATATGGATGACCCAATGGGCAGTGTGGAGATATGTTATGGGTGAGATCGAAAACTGTTTTGTAATGTGATCTGGTGGAGAGCAGCACAAACGAGTACAGAAGTACAGTAGCGTGTAGTCTACACTGCGCAGTAAATACACACGCACATAACACAAACATGGCATGCATCTAGTGTGCAGCGTTTTTCAGCCTTGTTAAGATAGAACAAAATGGGGAGGTTGCATTTGCAAGCCTTGTCTTGTAAAAATCCCTGTGGCATAATTTGTGAAAATTACTAAGATGAAAGCATTTTATTTCAAAATGAAGAGACAGTGGAATGATAAAATGGCCAAAGCATGTATGAGGTATGAATACCAGTTACAGATCATAGCAGTAGACTTTATTGCTGCCCTTCTATCTGTCTGTCTGTCTGTGCACCTATATATATATATATATACACACACACACACACACATACATATATACAGAGAGACAGACAGAATTATATATATACATATACATATATATATATATATATATATATATATAAAATTCAGTTTTCAGAAGTAGTGAACACATTTACATTAAGATCTAAATGTGTATGCATGTGCTGTGTGGTTTATTGGCTTAGTGTATACAGTTAAAAAAAAAATTGAAATGAAATGTTAAAGCCATTGTCCTAACACTGAAGCTGTGGCTTGTAGTTCATGAACCAGTCTATTTTCTAATCAGCTGATGCTATATTATGATAGAAATATTGTGATACATGCTTATAAGTGATTCTTTAAATATGTGTATAATTATTTTTATATTCTTATAAAAAAAAGCCAACAATATGCATTAATTCTCAACTTAATTTTGGTAAAGAACTCTACATGTTTCAGACAGACTTACTGTCCAATATCAGGAGTCTTAATACTGTATTCACAGCATTTGGTATTTGTCATACTAGTTATGCTACCGAGGTCAAGACGGCCTTTATTCTAAGAATATATCATAATGCATGGTCCTGGGAATGTCAAATTCATGCAGAATTATGTTGCTGTGGTTCTTTGACAGCGATATCATATAAAGTTCTCTTATAAAATGTCATAAGACTACCTAATTGTAAACATTTCATCAGCATTTTAATTATCAACCAACAAATGCACTTACATAAAATTTTACATTAAAACATTTAAAATCGCTCCGACATGTTTCGATCTCAAGATCATCCTCAGGGAGCTACGTTGTTCCTTGCTAAAGTCACATTTTTAAAAGACAGTGTTTTTAAAATGTGACTTTAGCAAGGAACAACGTAGCTCCCTGAGGATGATCTTGGGATCGAAACATGTTCGAGTGATTTTAAATGTTTTAATGTGAAATTTTTTGTACGTGTATTTGTTGGTTGATAATTGAAGTGATTCTACGAAAGGCATGGTGCAACAATAAAGATATTTCATCAGCAGTTACCATACTGCTATCTTCTCAGACTCTACAAGCTAACATAACAATTAAATTCATACTTCATGCTACAAAAATGAATAAGCTCATGCAGTGGTATATTCCTAATAAAATGATAAAGGGTGTGCTGGTTACAAACAAAGCAGGCACTGAGGTGTGGTAGAGATGTAGCTCTACCCATACCCGACTCTGGCAGTAGAGGGGAAGATAACTTACGCCCCTACTGATTTACCCCCAGGAAAGAAACCTGATACCTGTTGCACGGGAGTTTGTTTGGACCTCAGGGCTGGTCTGGATGGGTTCAGAAAATCTCGCTTGCACTGGGTTTCGATCCAGGGCCATGCAGCCCATAGCACTTCACTATATTGTGTAAGCTACCCCACCCCAAAATCCTGATAATAGTAAGAAAACTGATCACTCATCTGGCAGACGCAAATATATATTTAAAAGCCTAGGAATCAGCTACTTAGTGATTTGGCTTATGATCAAGGCGCATGTAAGAACTGAAGGTAATATATACAACTGTATATCACTGATTATTCGTGTTGAGATCTCAGTCTTGTTACACAAACTAATAATGTCTTATATCAGGTCATAAACTAAATATTTTCATTAAATCCTATTTAAATCTAGTCCTACATCCTATGCAAATATCATCAGACTTTGTTTTCAGATCTCACAGCATAAAATCAGTGGTTGGGAATGCTGTGTTCTGTACATACATATTTTTTTGTACTGTTGTGGTATGTATGGTCATGATGTACATGATCTATGTAACTATTTTGCATGAAGTTTGATGAGCATGTATATAAAATGAACAAGTTAATTCTCAATAGAAAAAGCTGCACTGGCCTACATATCATGTTTGCACAAGCCTTGTTTAGCCCACTGCAGTATGTAGCTGTCATATGTCAACATGTGGTTAAGAGTGACAAAGTGCTCTTTAACAAGACATTGTAAGTGTACCTCCCCATTAATCTATCAAGATCCCTGACCTTTAAATCTCTGGCATTGACCTTTATTCAGTGCTATAAGCATCATATCTGCCCTGTTCCACTTTTTATTCTGTCAGATTTTTTATGGCTGGCTGAGGGACAGTAACCTTTACCATCTTAAGAAGGACTGTGCTTTGTGAGGTTAATTGAACATGAAATGTACATACTCACCACAACAGAGGCAAAATAACAGTTTGCAATGTACAAAGTTGACGGTTGTCCATGGGTCACTCTTAACTACAGTGGAAGAGCTGCAGAATGAACCAAACAAGAGGCTGTTCTGTACCAAGGTTAAGTCAAATTACATGGCATTTTAAAATGAAATGCCCCATTATGATATGATATGTGATATGATATGATATGATATGATATGATATGATATGATATGATATGATATGATCTGATCTGATATGATATGATATGATATATGATATGATATGATATGATATGTGATGTGATATGATATGTGATATGATATTTGGTATGATATGATATGTTTATTAACTGCAATTGTGTTGGCAGCCAGTGGCAGTAGTACAGTACACATTTACACACAAACAATACATAGAACAACACAATTAACAACTTCGGTTGGAAGGCTTTCCGGGATTCAAACCCAGAGTGGTCAAACTAATTGGGAAGAGTGCAGGCCATGCCCCGGCTTTGCGAGTTGTACCCTGACATTTGCCTTACAACTGAGGAAAAAGCACGGAAAAACCTCAGTCATGGCAGCCGAAGAGTGCCAATTGGCATGATGAAAAGAGAATATACAGAACAGAACATACATAACAATAAAAATACATAAACATAACAATAAAAATACATAACTTGCAAAATTAAACAAAAGTTTACAAAACATACAACCATATACACAATGATTAAAAAAAGAATCAAAGAACATAAAGGAATATGATAAACGAAAAAGCCATATAAGCAAAAAAATTCATGTAACCTATATGTCCTTTAATAATGTTAGACACTCTGTTGTTAAGACTTTCACTACATTTCACCCAACTACACTTCACTCCACTTCACTACACTTGTTGACACTTTGCTTCCTTCCATTTAAACTTCACCCAACTACACTTCACTACACTTCACCCAACTACACTTCACTCCACTTCACTATACCTGACACTTCACATCCTCCCATTTAAATTTCACCCAACTACACTTCACTCCACTTCACTATACCTGACACTTCACATCCTCCCATTTAAATTTCACCCAACTACACTTCACTCCACTTCACTACACTTATTGACACTTCACTTCCTCCCATTTAAACTTCACCCAACTACACTTCACTACACTTCACCCAACTACACTTCACTACACTTGTTGACACTTCACTTCCTCCCATTTAAACTTCACCCAACTACAATTCACTACCCTCTATTTGGCTTAATCCTATCTAAATTTCCTACCGCTCCATTTCACCTCACATCACTACACTCCACCCCACTTCACTTCACTGCACTTTTAGATGTTCCTTATGAAGTAAAAGACGAAGCCTTACATGGAGACCATGTTTTTCCATCCAAATGTGACCCACTACCAGTGACTAAACCGTTTGTTAGATTTTCATTAACTTTAGCATAGGAATTCTTTATGAGAAGATGTCGATCAATCATGAGTTCCACTGTGTTGCTGAAGGACTCTTTCAAATACTTGGAGATTTGAGATCCTTATTCTCTACCAGAAATAACTTGGTGTTATTTCATGCACAGAAATAACAGGCAACTTAAATTCATCACTAATAGTTATTTAATTTATTTTTAGAAATGTGAATTTTTGTATATCCTGAAGTTCAGAATAAAAACTACAAGATAAATCCAACACTCTCCTGCACACAGCATGGAAACTAGCCACTGAGTGGGCCATGTTTTTTGTGATAAACAGGTCAACAGGAAGTGACAAACATTTGTCAGGTAAAATAAAGTCTCTGTATCTAGGTGAACGTGGTCCATCAGGACTGCCTGGAATAGACGGTGCAAGGGGTCCGCCAGGACGAGATGGTTCACCTGGATCCCAAGGGCAGAAGGGTGAGCTGGGCTTTCCAGGTTCTGTTGGACTTCAAGGAGCAGCCGGTCTTGTTGGACTGCCGGTAACATTGCTCATATTCCAAGATAAAGACAGTTTGTACTGAATGTCATGTTATGGTCATTAGCATGCCCTGTTCAAACTTGGAAGTTCCAACTCCCATTTGGTACAGAAACTGACCTTTCCAACAAACAGTTTGGAGGTTTTACTCAGTCCCCAGGTAATGTTTGTTATATCATTCTAGAAAGACAATGACCACTGCTTCCATTTAGTACCACATAATATGTGCATTTGAAATGATGCCAGTGAATGAGTCAAGAAAGTAGAAATAGTTGAGATTAAGTTTAATTTTCTAATGGCTCGGATTTAAGCGGGAATTTGAAAATTCAAAGACCTCAGCAAATGCATGCGTGTGCTATTTTAAGTGACAATGACAGTGGGACATGTATTTTTCTGAGTACTTTGCCTTTGTCCTGTCACTTTCATTGCACAAATGTTCTGTACTCATCTTCATTTACCTTCTGCTCTTGCCAGAAGAACAAACAGTTAGATAAGACAATGCTGTTTTTAAAATAATGGAGCATTAGACAGAACAGTATTGCCAGTGTTCTTAGGCCATAAGTAGTTAAATCATATAGTTGACCTGTTGTGACCTCTAGTACATTTACAGTGTTAAATATGTGTGCCACTCACTTTAATTTTAGTAACTCTGCATTTTGTCTACTGAGTGTAATTGTGAATTTCATACGTACAATAATTATTTCCACTCAAGTTTTATAATGAAAAAGATTAATGTATCTGTGAGACATGAACTGAAATTTTAAATAATATGGAAGTCAGCTTCATGTCTCAGAGAGTCACATCCTCCTGCTGATTGTGTTAAACTTCATCATTGACAGATATAAATTACAGTAAACTGTGAGAAAGACAGAAAATTTCTTGAAAAAAATTGTCGCTGTTTCATTCCATGTGTCCACGGTGTTCTACAGTCTTAAGCTGTATAATGTAATCAGTTTCTGATCCAAGAAACATCAGAAGATTGTTGATAATTCTTAATAGGGTCCTGCTGGAGCACCTGGAAGTCCTGGAAGTCCTGGCCAGAAGGGTGAACCTGGTATTGCAGGAGAGCCTGGACTGCCTGGAACTGCAGCTGCTGCAGGGGATCCAGGACCTGCTGGGGCACCAGGACCTCCTGGCCCTCAAGGTGAAGATGGTGACAAGGGTGACAAAGGTGATCGTGGTGAACCAGGACTTCCTGGACAGACTGGCCCAACTGGACTTCCTGGCAGAGAAGGTTTACAAGGCGCAGAGGGAGATCAGGTCTGTAGAACCATTTAGAGCAGTACGTCAGATGATTAGTGGAACTCTTTACAGAGTAACAAATTTTTTTGATGAGAATATCTGAACTACTCTCAATATCTGTCTGTCTGTGTGTGAGTTAGTATTTGCCCCGAAACCATTCGACAGATTCTGAGATTTCAGTTCTAAATAGACAGAATGGCGGTTTATTAAAGAAACTCTAAAAGATATTTAAGAATTTTTTATGACTATTAACTGAAACTGCATGGAAAATAAGAGTATATTCATAGCTTTCTTGCACAGCTTCAGCTAACCAAATATTATTATTCTAACAGTTTCACATGACTGCTCATTTCAGGGCCCTCCAGGTCCGAAGGGGGAGCCTGGCCCACGAGGTCTAGAAGGCCCAGAGGTATGACTAAGTTAAATATGACATCCTCAGATGGATGTTTATAGTACTGCAGTCAGATCGGTAGAATGGACATCTGCAGTAATCTTAATTTATGGGATTTTGTTATAAACTGCATACACATGAATTGATCTCTGTTAATATGTGTGTATTTTTTTTTCCCCTGCACATTTTTATGTCTTCTGTTATTGTGATTTACAGGAGTCAGGTTCATAGCATACATGACGCAAGCACAATACCATAAGATACAGGGTGTCCCACTCGCTACCGAACCCAGCATTTCTTTAATAGTTTTACCACTAATGAGGATATTGCAACAAAACTTGAAGTGGACTACAGACACATTGCTCTTCATTTCTCACACAATGAACGTACTCCTGTTCAAATTTCGTTGCAATATCTTCATTGGTGTTAGGATTATTAAAGAAATGCCAGGTTCGGTAGCGAGTGGGACATACTGTGTTATTTAACATTGGGGTTATATTTCTGAAAATTTCAACATAGAATGAAGCAATTTATAATGGATAATTTTTCCTGTAATGATTAATTAAAGTACCATAGTAAACAATGTTAAAGTCTAGATCAGGTTCATGGAATTGTTGGTCACTAAAACTTGTCACAGTTGAAGCAAAATAATGTTGTTTTGAGCAATGTTAAACAAGGACTGTTTATAAGAGGGTAGACAAGTACAGTGATGGTAATGTTGTATACTGTGCAGGGACAAATAGGTAGCCCTGGAGCAACAGGACTGATTGGTTTGCCTGGTGTGAAAGGAGACAGAGGTGAAACTGGAGATCAAGGTCCTATTGGACCCAGAGGTTTGCCAGGATCCATGGTAAGCATATTAGCCTGTAGAAGAATAGACTTGGTTGACTCTCCAGCATCTGTCTTTAGAAGCACCATGCTTAACCTTTTGGTGCTGGAATTATTTTTTTAAATTTTAGTACACCCTGTATATGAAATGTGAATAAAACAGGAACCAAATACATTAGAATTATGAAACAAACTGCATTTTGAAGAGAAAAAACGGAGAGTATATACCATGTTTAAAATATTCAGTATCTATATTTATTGAATAAATATATAAAATGCAACGTTTAGAGGTTAGCAGTGCCGTACGACCACTATAGTGGTCGTTAGGCATCAAAGGGTTAATATGCTTGGGCAACTGCCATGAAAACATTCAAGTTACCCTACTAAGTTGCTTGTGTACAGGAGGCTGTTTACACTAAAGATTACCTAAAATTCTGCAAGAAATTATCACAGATTATATGGAGTTCATTACAACTGCTAGACTAAAAGCAACTTTCTATTTAATCCATATGTTGTTTCTGTTTGCAAGTCCCCAGTTTATCTCCAAGAAATCTTAATGAAACAATTTATAAATCAATTCTACCAGCAAAGTGATATGAGAAAAAACCATCATTTATGGAAGTTACGTGCTGCTTGTCTTGCAGTGCTTAAAGTTATTTTTTATTTTGTAAGAAACAGAAGAGAACATTCTGCACCATTTGTTCTTACCTGCAGTTTTCATGGAAACAGTATTGTATAATTCAGCATTATTGATTCATGGTCAAATTATATTAATCACAACTTTTTTATTACAAATATTATGAGACAATAAATGGACTGGATTACTGATTTAAATCTCATTGTTGCACCGTGCATTTCGTAAAATCACTTCAACTATTAACCAACAAATGCACCTATATAACTTTCACTTAAAACACTTTAAAACGCCTAAAACCCCTCCTATATATTTCGATCTTTTCAGATCATCATCAGGGAGTTTCGTCATTGCGACACACACCTAGCCAACTGCACTCTCTACAACAGATTCCTACACAACATGATATGCTGCCACAACACCTTGTTTACAAAAACGAACTAAATTGTGAATATGTAATAACTTTAGCAACGAATGACGAAACTCCCTGACGATGATCTGAAAAGATCGAAATATATCGGAGGGGTTTTAAGCATTTTAAAGTGTTTTAAGTGAAAGTTATATAGGTGCATTTGTTGGTTAATAGTTGAAGTGATACAGATTTAGCTTTAAAAACATATTTTCACTGGCTCATAAACCTTCCTGATCATGCATCATATTCTGATGTGAGTTTTACCAATGTTTTGAGGCCAAGAATATTCCAATGTCAATAAATTTTGTGAAATAATATCATGTTTTATACTAACATCCATCATACGTATTTTTTCAGGGTGTTCCTGGTACACATGGTCCACCTGGGCCTCCTGGTCTCCCAGGGTTTCAAGGTGTTGCTGGTCCCCCAGGCCCACCAGGCCTTCCTGGACCACCTGGTGCTGACAGTAGTTACATTCCCAACACAATCACAGCGCTGGAGGGAAATGGACTGCCTGGCGCAACAGGACCCAGAGGCCCAACTGGACCTGCTGGTCTGGTGTGTACAGCTGTCCCCATAAAATAATTATTTATCAAAATATGTATGCTTGCTAATTGTGCATGAGATTAATAATAGGTTTCTGCTGTGGAGCATTAACAAGATATGACTGTCTTTTGGATTTTTACAGTGCGCAGGATGATGCATTTCTTGAACTGTCATTTGAAGAATATCTGCTATGCAAATTTGAGAACTTTTGATAATAAGATATTTATGGCAATTATAGTATACACATTCTCCACTTTATATTGTGTGAATTTGTGTTCACAATTATATCATTAAATAACTGGCAGATGGATTTCCTTTAATGATTTCTGTCTAACATGGCTTTGGTTTGAGATCTGATTGCATTCACAGATTATATCAACTCCCATTTCTTTTAATGCTATAATGTAATGTAATGTAATGTAATCCTGCCGTGAATTGTTTAAAAAATTAAACATTCTTCTCCTATACTCACAATACATACTCTCCTTATTACTCTTTGTAGTTAAGAATATGAATATGTTCAAATCCAATTCGGTGGTACATTCTATTAATACAAGACGCTGTTCAGACGTGTATCTGCCCTTAGCGCATTTGACTAAGGTACAAAAGGGAGTGTATCATGCAGGAATTAGGGTCTTCAATTGCTTACCTACAGGGATAAAAGGTTTATCTGTGATGTAAGGAAATTCAAATTGGCCTTTAAAAGGTTTTTTTGGTAGGTTCATTTTATACTAAAAAAACTAAACTCCGTGGCTTTAGTCCGCGAGCGAACCATACCGACAGAGCGGCCGCCGCCGGTAGGCGAAGTTAGTGCCAACTTTTTGCGGTTAGAGGGGTGTCACGTGGTTAGCGCAACGAGT
>Ga0123355_10015505_pt1 | contig 11978 bp, 10 predicted proteins | sample TergutEmb28metaG_3_FD_89872 | JGI IMG/M metagenome (GOLD analysis project Ga0123355, IMG submission 89872) | Embiratermes neotenicus P1 segment gut microbial communities from Petit-Saut dam, French Guiana - Emb289 P1 | ecosystem: Host-associated > Arthropoda: Insects > Digestive system > Gut ... | reverse complement strand
CGCATCGCACCGCACCGCACTGTACTGTATTGTACTGTACTGTACCGCACCGCACCGCACCGCACCGCACCGCACTGTACTGTACTGTACCGCACCGCACCGTACCGCATCGCACCGCACCGCACCGCACTGTACTGTACTGTACTGTACCGCACCGCACCGTACCGTACCGCATCGCATCGCACCGCACCGCACCGCACTGTACTGTAGTGTACTGTATAAAACTTATGTCGATTCAAGATGCAGAATATGGTTGATAACTCCACAAAAATTGGCTTGCCAGATATGAAAAAGATTTAAAACACAACCGAGCGAGAACAGAAGGGGTGAATGAAACTCTATAAAATGGCAGAACATTGTCACCAATGTATTTTCAGTGCTAAGGGCACATTTTATAGTGTGTGGTGCAATACGTTACAGTGGCATCACTTAGGTCTCGTCTTCTTTGTTTGAAACGTGACCAAAAAGAAGAATTTTATTTTACACGTACACAACACCTTGGCACGTAACGCTACTATATAGTCAACCACGTTCCACTGCCCGGAACAATGGCCTGTGTTGGATGCGGTACACTTTTCAGTTCCTTTCATGCTATACACGTAAGCATAGGCGGTACGATACGCTCCGATACATGAAGACTTCTGTTCCTTTGTTACATCAACGCACCGTTGTACTACTTGAATTTAATGCTAAAGCCGCGTATCGAACAAGCCATAACAAAACTTTGCAAAGACAACAGCTTGCTGCATCCATCATCAGGCAGATAAGGCCGCGTTCACCAGTACCGATAATGGAAACGGCATGATCCTGAGGAAAAAAAAGGGGTAAACTTCTGAACAATTTGACTTGTTTTACACCCAAGACGACAGCAGTCTTCCCCGCCAGGTGAGTTTCATACTCCTTGCATTTATCCCGTACAGCCCACGTTATAAGTCGCTTTGTGACAGCGCGCGTGGCAGCAAATGTAGGCGTAACTAGATACACAGGCCTAGCTAATTCTGCGCATATATAAACATTACGACAAACAGACACTGGATTAAGTGAAATAATGTACATCAATGGACGCATACAGACCGACATTTGACCACAATGCACACACGAGGGCATGGTGGTTCAACAAATGGTCCCATTTACTGACAATTTGGCACTGATGATAATTATGGCTTACACCAAACCGCTCCACGCACTTTCAGTTACAAGCACTCTAGGATAGGACTTGCCAACCGTACACCAAGAAAATAACACCTTCCAAAACCATGAATTTTGAATCCAAGTACAAGAGAAGACGAAGATAATAACGTAACATCACACAACCAAAGCGGTGTAATAAAATGCAACATTAATAATATTTACTGCTCTCTAAGAAATAGGAGTGATGCATACAACACTACGGGAGAAAACACACACACACACACACACACACAAACGGCCATATTAGGACGAATTGCCACAACTGTGTACAGAGGCTTGGAAGCAATATAAGAAAGCTCCAAACATGAATAATAAAAGCTGCCAGGTTTCCATATATGACGATACGAGAAAATACTGCACAAAACCTGTCTCAAATTTCAATATTATTTTAAAAATGATGTACACACTGACACATGGGTTGGAATCCTTAAGTTTATACGAAAGTTGGCACTACATTTAGGGCACCGTTTACATTTTGATGAGCAGATCCTAGCCGAAACATGAGGCAAAGGAAAACGTTAATACAATACATGGTTGGGCGGAATGAGATAGATAGTTGGGTTTATAATGTATATCTTTATCCGGCGATCCAAATGGCCGTGGCATCTAAGGCGGAGGTATGCAGCCGCTCGGTTGCAGGGATTGTGGGTTCGAATCCCGCCAGGGACATGGACGTCTGTCTGTTTTGATTGTTGTGTGTTGTCAGATAGAGGTCTCTACGATGAGCTGATCACTCGTCCGGAGGAGTCCTTGTGTGTGATCTTGAAACATCAAGAATGAGGAGTCCGTGGCCCGAGTTGTGTAGCAGCGCCACAGGAAAAAGGAAAATGTATTTCTTTCCAAAGCGCAACGAGCTGTCTCAATTAAAGCTATCAGTGAAACTCGTACTGCCTGTCAGAGGTTATTTTGATTGTGTGAAGGAAATGTCTATAGCGGCTAGTGATAAACAACATGGTGGATATTAGTACGCAATGCTGCCATCTGAGGAAGCAGAGATGTTAGATGCTGTGATGGTATTTGTTTTTCCCCGCGCCTTGAGTGGAAAATATTATAACTACACAAACTTGCACTGAGACCTGTCAAAACTACACACTACAAACAAAAATACACCTGCTGCTTGGTTTTCGGGAACGTAAGTTCATATTTACTTGGGGTCTAATCAACAAATTTTACCCGTAGTCATGTTCGAGGACACAAGGACATCGTACCAACACAGTAGACCTTAAAAAGGATCCCACATCGTGCGTAATTTTAACACCCTTATCACAGCTGTGGTGAAGTTAATGGTTTGCTGGACCTTCCCTGTCCCACGGTAACAAACTGGCCAGGAATAATTAAGTTCAATCGCAGATTGCATTACAACGTAATCAGTTTACAGCAGGGCCCATTAAACAGTGCTTTTCAACTATCTATAAACTGTACCAGGAACAAAATTAAATGTAACATAAATGGAACGAATGCAGTACGGCATTTACTTAACAGCGGATGCTGACTGATCCGTTTCAAACACACGCTTAAATACAAAGTCCCCTGGTATTAGCGAACGTGGAATTTACGGTTTCAAGCAAAATCTGAAACAACCGAGTCCTCATAATAGGGTTGCATCTGTTGACATCTCTCGCCACGAGACGCGAGTGTCCGTAACACCATACATTTGTTCCCGTACGAATCATGGATTGATTTATCGGCAGACCCACGACGGTGAAATTTTCTTTCAAACCCTTCTTTAATTTATCCGTTGAATTCCAAGTGATACTGAGTTCTCACGTTCTTGGTAACTCGCTATCTATCGCGTCCAATAGAAACGTACTACCAGCAACTATTTCAGTAAATAAGATAGTTATGGACATTCTGAAATTTGGGCACTCGACATCCGCCTACAAGGACACACAGATTAAATCCACCGAGCACAGCTCGTCTTGAGAAGTGAGTAGTCAGAAATTGCCCGAATATTATGGAAACCGAACTGAGCTAACAAGGACCCTAACTTTCAACAAGGATTTTCGACGAGTCAATCAAAGAGAATTAATTAAGATTATAATAGTATGGTGTGATGCCGTTCATTCTGGTAGACAGGTTTAAGTACTGGGAGGACTCTAGTTCCAATGTACACGTCCGCACACCACGTAAGACCCATCCGAATCTCATGTCAAGTAAGGACTCTTACCGTTATCAATTAGCGTGGGGATGATCAAATGCCGAAATCCGATCCATCACAATTCCAAGGAATGGCAGACAGGTATAACATACGTGCTTTCTTTCTTTCTTTCTTTCCTTCCTTCTTGCCTTCCTTTTTAATTTGACCTCTTTCTACCTACTCACTGTAGGTGTAGAGGGTAAACTTTGCGCCTCCTCACACTCACACATACACTCGGCTGGACTCCTCTGGAGGAGGGATCGGCCCGTCACACAGAACTCTACTTCTAAAACACAAAACTCACAACAGATATATACGCCGCCGGCGGGATTCGAACCCGCAATCCCAGCAAGCGATAGGCCGCAGACCTACGCCTCACGCCTGCGCGACTGCCGGGATCGGCGCCAAACACACTACGACTGTAAACATTCCATGAGCAGCGAATTCTGCGTAGACCGTTAGGTTCAGTACCGAGTCACTAGGATGAGGAAGGTACTTAGCACTCAATTTCCAGCAACAGTTAGCTACCTACGTTTTAACTAATAAACAGACAAATGCAATCTATAAAATACAATTTATGACAAATACAAATCTCATACATGTTTCGGCACCGGAGTGTAATCCTCAGGGAGTCTTTCAGATCAAAGGAATTCCTGAGATCCGAGAGACCGCGTTGCCGAAACGTGTAGCAGATTAATATTTGTTATAACTTGATTTTATCAAGTGTTCATGTTGGTCGCTGTATTAATTCCAAGAGTATGCATGGCATGAGTAACATAAACGACCTAGGTCAATGCAGGTATGGTCATATTACAAGCACATATCACGTGTCGGAAGAAGCTGCCGCTGCAGGCCGGCTATCCAATTTTCATCCAACTGGCTACTATGCGCCGCATGACCGGTATGTGATTCACGGAACGGGCTCAAATTTCTCCCTTTTGCATAGCGTCCAGATCACTTCTGGGGTCCACACAACGATCTACGTAATGGACAAAAGGGGCTCTTAACGCGGGGAACACATACTCCTGCAACTTGAATGAGATTCGTCCAGTTCGCGAACTCCCATCCTCTTTTTAAGTCCTTTTTAAATATTATTTTTCTATCAGCGTGTGAACTTTCCTAATCGTCTCTTTCCTTAAGATTTTCCCTAAGAATGTATCTCTATCACGAACGCCACACGTCCGCCTATCTCAACCCCACTGATTCGATCACACAAATGACATCCAGCGAACAGTACAAATCATGAAGTTACATTACAATTTTTCCGTACTCCTACTGTCCATCATTACACATTTTTCTGTAGCCAAAAAATACTTCCAGTTAGAAACCTCTGTATCACCAGGACGCGAATTCGCCGCTTGTTAGAAGTATGTGTGTTTTGCTGCTGCATGATTATCGATAAATGTGGTTGGAATAGTTATATGGAAGTGGGATGTGGGTATATGGACTGGATTGGGCTGGCCCAGGATAGATACAGGTGGCGGAAGCTTGTGAGTGCGGTAATGAATCTTCGGGTTCCGTGAAATGCGGGGAGTTTCTTGACTAGCTGCAGACCAGTTAGCTTCTCAAGAAGGACTCTGCACCATGGAGTAAGTAAGTAAGTATGGTTATATGTGAAATAAGCAGCGGAAACGTCCAAGAAATTTAAGTCCAAACCGCGTCAAATACCGTGTAGCGTGTCGCAGATGCGAGAGCGACCTTGAAATACGTCGAAGATACCAAGGAAGCATCATAATTATTGTTTAAATTATCATTCTAATAATTATTTTCCAGAACTACAAACCTCCGCTTGCTATGGAGAATGATACTCTATCATGACAGCACTTGTGACGGAGACGTTGAAAGAGTGATAAGAAAAGGTGCAAACAGGCGAACAATTTAATAAAATACGGATATTCTGTTTCACGATACGTAATAAACTTATAAACGTAACATTGAAGCGCGTTCGCGAAACAAATTTTGCGGTGGGAAAGCAACAAGTATTACATATTCTAAGTATGTGCCTGAAGTCTTAGTTACCCAGCATGCAAAGCGCATGCGCAGCATATTACTGTCATCTGTGTTACTGTCATCTGTGGCCTGCCTGACCGTAGGAAGTTTTTCCACACTATCTCATAAACGACACGATATTCAAGAAAGAGTTACTGAACACAAAATGTGTGTCTTGAGTTTCACTACAACTTCCGTCAGAAACATTTTTCATTCTAAGAAGTATTTAGCGAAATATTATAATAAACTTGTATAATGGCCTCATGTCAAATAACCGTTATTCCTGTCAGATTTCAACAAAACTTGAATTTTCTTGACAGATTTTCGAAAAAACTCAAATATCAAATTTCATGAGAATCCGTTCAGTGGCAGCCAAATTGTTCAACGAGGAAAAACGACGGACGGACAGACAGACATGAACGTAATAATACCTCTTCGAAATTCTGCCAAAGCGCCACAAAAATACAAGTAGGACACTGACGTGTTACATAACCTTCTGTTTATGTAACAGCGTAATGAATACGTCAGTTCCTTGAAGTCGAACCACTCATTTACACTTCCCGTTCTTTAGATCCCCATATGCAGTGGACAGAACCTCTACCATTTGTATATCTCTATGCCTTAAACTTCGAAAAAGAACAAGGAGGAGGAAACTGGAGAAGCAACATGGTGGGACTAGTAACAGCTGTTATGTCCCGTCATACTTAACAGAGTCGGAGCTCCAATTGGATCCTTTAAATCCAACGTGCTACACACCAGCAAACCGAATCAAAGGTTTGGTTGGGAAGAGTCGAACCCACTGCTTCCATGGATAATGGGGGATGCCCGTCGTGAGGGGCAAGAACCAAAAGTAGGGACAGTCTCCAAGAAAAGCATGCTGCCATACACCTCAACAGTTCTCAGACCATTCGTCTTACTGCGCACGTGTCTTGCTACGCGAATACGTAACGCTGAAGACAACTGGGTTTGGAGCTCACATGGTGCTAATTCTTGATAAACTACAATATATTAATCACAAATAATTGTGCAAGTGTTTATGAACAACTTCAACATTATTCACGTTCCGTGCTGTAAGCCATGTCACCATATATATTCAAACAACATCACTACAATTATACACAATAACACACGAACGTGGGATAAACCTCCTACGTGTTTAGGCATTTTCGGCCATCCTCAGGGACGAATTCAACAACGAAACTACAATAATGGCTATTAGCGTCGTAGAAGTGCAGTGGCAGAGTTAAAGCACAAATATTAAAATGGTTAAAAAAATAAAAAAGCATAGTACAACGTGTATCCTAATGGTTACTATTTGATTACAAAAAAAAAATCTGTTGTAAAAATCATCTTTGTTTTCAGGGATTCATCCATGGTGATATACAGCCCCAGGAGACACAAGGACACGGCCCTAAAAACGAACATAATTTCCTGGAATACATGTTTGTTTGCAATCAAATAATAACTATAATGATGCACATTTTATTATGCTTTTTAATATTTTTAACCATTTTAATATTTGTATTTTAACTCTATCACTGTACATCCATGAAATAAATTATATTTATTGTATTTTATTTGTTGAATACCTACTTGAAGAAAGCCGCAAAAGGCCGAAAAATGCAGGAGGATTACCAAATGTTCGTATATTATTGCACCTAATTACAGTGCTGTTGTTGAAATGTACAGAATTACTTACGAGTAAGTACTTATTTCTTAATACTTCTCCTAGGTGTTTCGGCCCATGATGTCCATCTTCAGGGAGAGCTTATATGCAAAACGATACGTATGGAGAAATATCACGAAACAACAAATAGTTATTCATAAATATTCGTGAAATTAGTTGGCATTAATATCATACAGTTAATCAATTGCAAGGAACAAGTATAATATTAAGTTTATAGGGAAGGTTTCAAATACATGAACCAGGGTTCCTCTCGAGGAGAAACGTTACAGTGCTCAACTAACGTTTGAAATTAGGACGAAAAACTTAAAAATAGATTCGAAACTGAACACAAACTACTCGTACACACAGCGACGTCATTTGTGAGAGCTGGAAGCGATTCCTGACAATCGGGGGTTCATTACAGTGCCCCTGGACATACGCAGAGCCATAAACTGCAGTCAACTTCTCAACCAGGCATTCCTATTACGCATAGTTCCTGCAACAGGCTTCTTCCCTTCACGTGTTCCAAGCCAAATCTTTGTACGTGTTGCCGAAGAACATTATCTAAGATCCATTCAATCTTGCTGCATGTTAGGCATGGCTAAAAGCAAACAAACGAATGTAACTCATGACCCAATTCAACTTAAATAGTGTATGTGTACCACAACCGTCTTCCCATTATTTTAGATAGTTCTTCATTCGGAAGTATCCGAAAGCCAAATCTCTAAAGCCCTGTGCTGGCTGTAACTTTGAATCAAATTGATTTCTAGGCAGGAGGAGTTGATTTCTACAACAATTCGCAACCCTCATGAGAGACTGCAGTTAAGGGCAGAAGTATCCCCAGGATTTTGGGATTAGTGCCAACTTGCAATCTGCGGAAGCAACCCACACCGACAGTGTGTTTTAAAATGCTTGGGTCAAACATGCCATGTGTTCGGGAAGTGAATGTGATGAACTATACAAGTCCCTATCAAGGTAGGTCAGCATATAACTTATGAGATATGCCCTGATGTCATTATTGCTATTTTTCGAACACTCCACGCGTTTCTCCAATTACTATAAGAAGCTTTTAATGATCTTCCACGACAAATACTCGTTTATAACTTCTTGGCCTTATGGAAATAAAATCTTTATATCGACCCACAGAAAGAAAAATATGGGACTTTTAAGTCACTTGCCTAAATAATAATAATAATATTAATAATAATCTCCTTTTTTACTCACAGTACGTACTTTAAGTTGAACACATTTATCTCCTTAATCGGAGACAAGGCATGAACGAACGCTACAAGTTAGACATGTCGTTTCATCAGACATGTTTTGGGATGTATAATGGCACGAGGGTGGAAACGATGCACAAATGTTCAAGATTCAATACCGCTTCGTATTTACCGGTCACAGCCGCCACGACGTTTGACACGTGCACGAATTTGGACCGTTCCAACACCGAGGTCGTGTGTTCGAACAGCACTAATATTATTTCTATTCTCAAGTGTTACCCTTTGAGGGCGTATCCTCACCCCAAAAGCGCCAATAAGTATCTAAGGAGTTACATGCTACACAAACCTCGAACAGCCTGTCACGTACTGAGCATATAACCCTCAACGTGACCAAACTCAAAGAAACTACACCAAGAAGTCGTTTAGCAATGAGACTACGCTCCCGAAAAACGCAAAATACAGGTACACAACGTACAACTGAGCAGTTTTTCCGGACGAATTAATTCAAATATCCGAGAAAAGAGTGTTTATGTGACCGACCAAAGTTTGTCGAACCTTTGGTTAAGAAGTTGCCAAAGGTAAAGTGAAACAAATTTGTTCTGTGAAACGTGATACAAAGACTCCCTGTATTTACATCCGAGCTCTCTCCCACATTGGGTCCTTTATTCAAGAAGGTATGTACAGTCGGTTACAAAAAAGAAAAAGAAGGGTTTTGGAAAGCATTTATCTCCTTTACTTCCTTATTCGCTCCAGCATTTTTCCTTTGCCAGACAATTTGTTCTGCGCTACACTCACACAACCTCCCACTCTGAACAAAATTCTGGCACGTTTTTCTTAGAGAGTAAACCTTGAAACAGCTACCAGAGGGAATATCAAGCCATGACACGTGTGAAATATGAGTTATCAAAACACCGCTTCCAAGTTGCTAAATGCAGGGCCAGCAGTAAAGTAAATCACTTTGCCACGCAGATTCACAACCCACGCACAAACTTTACAGTCTTTGTTGGCAGTTACTGAAAGCTGAAATGAAGAGAGAAACTTAACCGAGTGTCACACAAGTATCCCATACATACTTGTGGGTTATTCACATCTATCAAGGCGTTGTTTTGTTAGAAAACATATTCTTGCACGACATATAACTATTCTTCAGCATACTGTGACTACACAACACGAGGTTTTCTTTGTTATTCGTAGTTCAAAAAGTGTGACGTCATCAAGAAGACCTTTACAGGGGTGTCATTTTAAGAAAGAATGCAGAAAAACAAGCGCAACCATCTTATTATCAGAAAATGAACACTTTTTCTAATCTATTATACTACAATGCAGGTGGTTTTCGGTGCCGTAAATGGAACGGGTGCGATGTGCAGCCATACAGTTGGTTAATTTCTATGTTAATACCCAAATCTTTCTGGAGGACTTGTCGATTTAGAAACTCTAGACTCTAAACTCCTCACAACTGTCAAGCAACTACCTCTTCTGTGAGATTACAAAATTACGACGCTTTCATTGTGCTCTGGGCCCATACTTGGTCCTCCATAACAATATCATCACAGTAATAATATTAACAGAAAAAAAAAATAATTTTTATCAATATATGTGGACCGTCTAAGACATTAACACTGTTAACAAGATACAAATATACCAGAGCACTGCGCTCTTCTGGGCTATTACGCAGCGAGTAGTGGTAATTTCTTACCGACGTTTTGAAACGATCTATCGGTATCAACTTATAGGGTCAAGAATCCAAGAGGTTATAGGTTGTCCCGAAACGTCGGCCAAGGAATTACCACTATTTTCTGCGTAATATCAGAGAAGAGCGCAGTTCTCGTATACTTCGCGGCGGAAACTTGAAATCACGTAAAGCATACAATTAGAATTAATTATTACAATTCGCATTTAATGTTTTGAAACTTTTTCCTACCAACACCTGTCCTTTTGAATTAAGGGAGGCATTAACACATTTCTGTATATGGTGCATTGGCCTCTACCATGTACCAGATAAATACACTCCACATGCACCCACGACATATATGCAACGCGATTCAAATATTACCTTTTCATTTATGCCCAGTCTTTAAAGAGGTATCTTCCTCTCAGTGTTTTCGATCAAAATTCTGCATGCATACTTAATTTCTCCCATTCGCGTTGCATGCACGGTCTATCACGTTTATGTTCAGTCAATCACTCTAATAATATCCGGTGAAGGGTAGGTATCACCATGTCCCCGCATTACGCAATTCTCTATCCATACATAAATAAGATTAATCATCCGCTTTTACGGAATAAAGATGACTCTACTCAAGGTCACCTCTGTGATGTCCTGAAGGGATTGTATTTGTACAGACTAAAACGAACGAGAAAAGGGGAAAAGGATAGACGCCTTGCGGAAACTAGCAGCAGACTTGGAGAATAACAGAATTATTTATACGGATGGTTAAACTTGAGTCCCCCGGCGTCTCCGTTCGTAAAGCGCAATACTCCTCACTTCTCGCTAACATGGAACGTAAAAAAGGCATTCAAGGCCGCCCTCATCCACCCGTCCCTAGGAACAAACCGCATAAAGCGTGAAAAGTATTGGATTCTGTGTTCTCGTCTGCATATTCTCACTCGTTTCAAAGCAGGCAAAATGAAATCACAGCTAGGAGGATAGGGAAGGCGTGTTTTACTCAAAAAATTAACTCCATGGAAAAATATTCAAGAATCCGTCAAAGTTCCCCGCACAGTATAACATTTCGCAAGGACCTGCTATTGGGTGAGAAGCTGTTAGCCCCCCTGTCCCACTTGCAAAGCTAGAAACCATCCGTCCACGGGTATCCGCCACTGCGCATTCAACAGACTATTTGAAGCCATTTTCCTTGTGAAATAGGCATCTCATGTATTCGCAACCTTAGGGTGTGCCAAGACGCAACAAGACACCCGCTTAATGCGGTTACTTCAAATAAACACACGTTAATGTGCTTCAAGAGTAGTACAATCAGTTTCAGTTGACAGAGAAAATTATTTGAGCAGAAAAGGACGAAAGACATTTAAGTATTAAATAAATTAAATATGAAGTCACCAAATTTTCCCACGTGTAAGTAAAATTCCTTTACACCTGTCAAAGGCTTAACATGTTTAGGGATCTAAAGCATTTCTTATTTGATGATAAGCTGTTGTGGGCAGACCTCCGGAAACCCATCCACCCTCCTGTTCTACAGTCTTACACATCCATCACCACTTGTATTATTATTGTTACTTTATTTCAATTGTGCATGAATATATTATTTTACTATGCACAGATTTTGAAATTATACTGTTGGGGTTCATACACCGTGGGAGGTAACAGGTTTACTCCAACGCCGCAGACAAACGTGCGGCCCCCCATCTTCAGAGTAACCCAATTACGTACAAGGGAAAAATGAATATACAGATACTGTCGAAGTTGCAATAGCGGGAAATAAGATCAAAGAGTCATAGTGTTCTCACGTTTGTAACAGTATACTTTTACAGAACATCTCTCTCTGTCTACCTCTCACACACGTTATAAGCAGGTTAGTGCTCTACTGCCACACAAAACTTCACATGCGTAATTCCAATCAATCAATAGCGACATGAAACGGAAACGTAAGTAAAATTTTCGATAGCCGTCAGAATTTTAGATTTTTTTTTTTTTTTTTTTTTTTTTTTTTAAAAAATTTTTTTTTTTTTTAAAAAAGAACCATTAAGGGTACATTCTCGCAAAAAAGAAATTAAATTTTTAATACAATTGTTATTTTACGGCGTATCTGGGGAATCT
>Ga0123355_10015504_pt1 | contig 11978 bp, 10 predicted proteins | sample TergutEmb28metaG_3_FD_89872 | JGI IMG/M metagenome (GOLD analysis project Ga0123355, IMG submission 89872) | Embiratermes neotenicus P1 segment gut microbial communities from Petit-Saut dam, French Guiana - Emb289 P1 | ecosystem: Host-associated > Arthropoda: Insects > Digestive system > Gut ... | reverse complement strand
TCTTTTTCTATTCGCGTGTTTTCAAAAGTTGATAGGGCATTGACTGCGCCCATTAGCCGCAAGACATCGCTAATATTCTCTGCACCTTTTAAATACACTAACGCTTGCCCTCTTCGCTTACTTATGCGACAGTCTATTTCAAATTCTTCAAATATTTTACAAAGCTTTGCAACATTTTCTATATTAAATTCCATATGATAACTTTTTTTAGGGTTAGAGCAAGTGCCGTGTTTTATAAAACTATCCAACACAAAAGAACGTTTTGCGCAGTTAGGCTTCGGCCTTGCTTTCAATTCTGATTTTATTTCCGATGAGAAAGACATTTTTTACCATCCTCATGTTTTTGTGATGTCTCGATGATCCATCACCAAGGAATGTCCTGCAGAGTGTAAAGCATCATATATACCGCGAGCCATTGTTACCGATCGATGCTTGCCACCGGTACATCCTAAAGCAACAACAAGCTGGTGTTTACCCTCTTTTATGTAATGAGGTATCAAAAACAGCAGCATTTCGCTTAAGTCGTGTAAAAACCGTTTACTTACATCACTTTCCATTACAAAATTGCGAACATCCTCGTCTAATCCGGTTTTGTCTTTTAAGCTCTGCACATAGAATGGATTTGGTAGACAACGTACATCAAAGACTAAATCTGCAAGCACAGGTGCACCGTATTTAAAGCCAAAAGATTGCACATGCACTATAATTCCAAAATCCTTGCTTTCTATAAAAAACTCAATTATCTTTTCCCTTAATTGTCTTACCAGCAGCATACTCGTATCTATGATATGCGTAGCATGTTGCTTTACAGGTTCTAATAAAGCACGCTCCGAAGCTATCACTTCAGCTCTTGAGTTCTCTTTGTTATCTAAGGGATGGCTGCGGCGAGTTTCTTTAAAACGGGTTAGCAGTACTTCATCTGAAGATTCTAAAAAGACAATTTGGTAAGATATCTGCCTTGCTTCCAACGACCGCAGGCTTTCAAAAAGGTCGTTAAAGCGTTTTGTCCCTCTTATATCTATTCCCAAAGCTACTTTGTCTATTCCAGAACCACCTTCTAAACAAAAATCTGCCAGATTTTGCAACAAACGCGGTGGTAAATTGTCTACACAATAGTACCCTATATCTTCAAAAATGTTTAAAAGCGTACTTTTACCTGCGCCGGACATCCCTGTTACAATTACGAATTGCATAGTATTTTAACCTCCGGCTCAAGCTTTACTGCATAGTCTTCCCAAATTTTTTGCTGAATGTGCTTCATTAAATCTAACACATTTTGTGCGCTTGCATTTCCTTTATTTACAATAAAACCTGCGTGCTTTTCAGAAACCTGTGCGCCTCCTATTGAATAGCCTTTTAAGCCACTGTCAGATATTAATTTTCCCGCAAAATGCCCAGGCGGCCTTTTAAAAGTACTGCCCACGCTAGGATATTCTAATGGCTGAGATGTGCGTCGGCGCTGGTTAAGATCACGCATATATTCCTTTATTTCCTCTTTTTTACCAGGTTTAAGGGAGAAAGCAGCGGAAAGGACTATTCCTCCGTTTTTTTGTATAATACTATGACGATATGCAAACTCCATTTCGCTATTAGAAAAGGTTTTTATTTGCCCATCTGGCATCAGCATTTCTACAGATGTGCAAACTTCTTTAATATCGTGCTCGTAAGCACCGGCGTTCATACATATTGCTCCGCCTACTGTTCCTGGGATGCCAGAGGCAAACTCTAGCCCGCTAAGCTCGTTTTCTAAGGCAAGGTTTGCCGCACTTGCGAGCATTGCACCTGCTTCGGCTGTAAGACAATTATCTTTGCAGCTTACTCCACTAAAATGAGGATATAGTTGTATAACAAGCATTCGCAAGCCTTCATCTGGCACTAAAACGTTTGAGGCGTTACCTAAAATTATATGCTTTTCGTTTTGATGACGGCATATTTCTATTATTTTAACAAGTTCATCCTTAGTAGCAGGCTGTACATAAATATCAGCGATTCCGCCAACTTTCATAGAAGTATGTGATGCCATAGGCTTATTAGTAAAAAGCCTATCACTGGGGATAAATTGCTTTAGTAGGCTATGCAGCACTATTTTTTCCTCCCAATACTTTGAGCAATGCGCTCTGTTAAGGCATTTGCAGCATTATATCCCATCATGCGCTGGCGGTAATTTAATGCAGCAGATTCGCAAATGATAGCTAGATTACGCCCCGGTCTAATTGGTACAGAATGACAAGTCACCTTATTGCCTAAAATTTCCATAGTTCCATAATCTAAACCAATGCGGTCATATTGCTTTTTGTCATCCCAAATTTCTAGCTGAATAATCAACTCTATAGACTGGGTTGCACGTACAGATTCCACCCCATACATTCGCTCAATATCAATAATCCCAATTCCGCGTAATTCTAAGAAATATTGAATCCTCTCTGGGCAGCTGCCCACTAAAGTTTGGTTTGATACCTTTTTAATTTCCACTGCATCATCTGCTACAAAACGGTGGCCTCTTTTAATCATTTCAAGGGCTGTTTCGCTTTTACCTACGCCGCTATCTCCCATAATCAACACGCCAATACCGTAAACATCTAATAAAACGCCGTGTAATTGAGTACGTGGCGCAAGCTGAGCCTTAAGCCATCTAATGACTTCTCCCATAAAATCTGTAGTACTTTCTGATGTTGCAAAAATCGGTATGTCAAACTCTTCAGCACACTCTTTCATCTCTGGGCACATTTGAATATCTCTGCACAATACCATGCAGGGGATTTGACAGGCAAAAACTTTTCTTAAGTTCGTGCGCCGTGTTTTTTCATCTAAACGAGATAGATACGAATCCTCTACCAAGCCTACAATCTGCATACGATCGGCATCAAAGTAATCAAAAAAACCGGCAAATTGCAAGGCAGGCCTATTAATTTCCGGATACAAAAGGACTTTATCTTCAATATCAATTTTTTCGGTCAAAAGCTTAAGCTTAAATTCTTTAGCCATGGTTGAAATAGACACTGATTGCGGCACGGGATTTCCTCCTATACATCTAATACTAATTCCAAGTTAAACACTAAGAAAGCGAGTAGAAGCTTGATTAGATGTTTAACTAGAATTAGTCTGACACATAACTGTAACTTTCTTATGCAAACTATACTTCATTTTATGGAAAACTTCAATAGAAAAATTCCATAGAAAATTCCTGATTTTTATGCTATAATCCGTCATATTAAAGGAGGATTTTATGATACCTTCTCAAGAGACACAATTAGAGCAAGCATATTTGAAAGATGTTTTATCTTTTTTGGAAAATTACCTCCCCGGGATTGCTTCTCAAAAAGAGGAAGTTGACGCCAATGTGGCCTATGGGCTTAGACATTATAATGACCTTAACCCAGATCAGTTTATCGCCCTTTCTCTCAATTTAAACCTTCAAAATTCCCTTAGCCAAAAGTTTAATCAAAGTCAAGTTGCGCTTAGCAAACCTTATTTCGCCAGAGTAGATTTTTGCCCAGATGACGAAACCACCGAAGCCCACTATATTGGCAAAATGTCCCTCATGCGTGATTTGAATATGCTAATTACCGACTGGCGCGCCCCCATTTCATCCCTCTACTACGAAGGACGCATAGGTCAAGCAGGTTACGACTGTCCCGATGGATATATCAGCGGAGAAATTACCCTAAAACGACAGCTTCAAATCGAAAATGGCCAACTTGAAGGTTTTACAGACATTGACATCACAACAAACGACACATTTTTACAGGCTGCCTTGGGTGGCAGTAAAGATAGACGCCTTAAAGACATAGTCACCACTATACAGGCCGAGCAAAATCAAGTGATACGTGCGCCTCTTTTTAAACCTTTAATTGTACAAGGTGCGGCGGGCAGCGGAAAAACCACTATCGCACTGCATCGAATAGCGTACCTATTATACGCTTACGAGCAAAACATACAAGCCCGTAATGTAATGATAATGGCACCTAACCGATTCTTCTTAAGCTATATTTCAGATGTACTGCCAGATTTGGGTGTTGAACAAGTAACTCAAACAACTTTTAGCGATTTTGTCACTTCCGAATTGGAACTTAAATGGAAAATATCCCAGCAAATGGAAGCCGTAGCCGCCGCTATAAATAAGGACGAGCATAAAAACCCTAGAATGGAAGCTGCACGACTAAAAAGCGATTTACGCTTTATGAAGTTAATACAAAGGTATTGTCGCCGCATAGAAAAATCCTGCCTACCATCCAAAGGTTTTATCGTAGAAGGATATGAAATTTTTGCATACGAAGCCATAGTTGAACTATTTTTAAAAACCTATAGCTATCTGCCAGTAGATAAACGGGCCAAAGAGCTAGAAAAAAACCTGTCCAACACATTAAAACGAGAAATCCCCCTTATACTACAGCATCTAGAAACCACATACGATCGTCGACGGGAAGAAATTAAAAGAAAAATGCCCGATGGCGAAGAACGCCGTAAACTAATAATCGCCCTATTAGATGAGCGAGATGCCCTTTTAAAAGTAATCAGAGTAAAAGCAAAAACTGAACTAAAAAAATATCTACGCGCTTTTCGTCTAAAAAAGCCCTTAGACTATTACAGAGATTTATTTGAGCAAGAAAATCCGCCAATAGAAGGCCTTTTTACAGAACGCGCCTGGGATTTAGTCGCAAAAATAAGTTCACAATCTCATAAAAAGAAGATTTTAGAATCAGAAGATCTACCTCCCCTACTATGGCTGCATACCAAGCTTTTTGGAATGGAATCTCATGACATTAAGCATATTGTGATAGACGAAGCGCAGGACTACAGCCTGTTTCAGTTTGCTGCCCTTAAAGAGGCTGTAAAAAGCGATTCTTTCACAATTTTAGGAGATTTACACCAGGGAATTTTGGCTCATAGAGGTATTAATGATTGGGCAGACGTATGCAAGTTATTTAATTGCGAAACCTTAACAATCAAGCAAAGTTACCGTACTACAGTAGAAATTATGGATGCCGCCAATCCAATAATAAGCAAGCTATACCCAGACGGAACTGAACCTATAGTCCCACTAGCCATACCCGTTATTCGACACGGCGGCCCAGTGGAGCATAGTAGTGCAAATATGAACGAAACTATCGCTGCCTGGCAGGCAGAAGGCTTGCGCTCTATCGCAATAATCGGCAAAACTGCCAAAGATTGTACTGCTATCCAAAAATCTTTAAAAACCAAGCCACCAATCATCACAGAGAGTGAAGCCCAATACGAGGGCGGATTACTAATCGTGCCATCATACCTAGTGAAAGGCTTAGAATTTGACGGCGTTATCATTGCAGAAGCATCTAAATATGATATGACTCAATCGTTAGACATTAAGCTGCTATACATCGCGATGACACGAGCGCTTCACAAACTTATGATATATGAGAAGGGGTAAGCGTGAAACATTTGCAAAGCAAATTTTCATACAACCTCAATGATCAGCCGACGAAGGAGGCATAAATTAAATGGAAAAGTATATCAGCAAGGCTTTAGAAATGGGAGCAAAAAACGTCGTCCCCTTTGAGATATCAGATATAGTTTTTGATCCACGCGTAATCTTAAAATGTATGTTTGGTTGCAGTGATTATGGTCTGCTACATAGCTGCCCGTATCAACGCTCCCCGCTTTCTATGGAAGAGTACAAACGCGTATTTGAGCATTATTCAAAAGGAATAATCATAGGCTGCGGCGATAAAGCAAGCTCTCAACACATATCTTACGAAATCGAAAGAGATTGTTTTTTAGACGGCTATTATTTCGCCTTTTCCCTAAGCGACTGCGGTCTGTGTAAAGATTGCTCTAAGAAAATAGAGAAGAACTGCCGCTTTCCAGCAAAAGCGCGTCCTGCCTTCCATAGTGTTGGTATAGATGTTTTTAAAACAGTGCGAAAATTTGGTCTGCCTATAGATGTTTTAAGAGATAAACAAACAGATTTGACTAATCAAAATTGGTATTCGGCAATTTTTGTAGAGTAAGATGAGTATAATTTTCTCTTTTCAGTGGAATAATCCAAGCAAGTAGATGAAGTTTTTTTGACTTTGTCAAAAATCGCACAATTTTCGCACCTTAAAGATTGCGCGAAATTTGTGCTAACTGAGAGGAGTGATTTCTGTGGCTAAAAATAAAAATGCCAAAAAACCTAAGAAGGAAAAGCAGAAACAGCCTAGTGAAAATACACCTGAAGTGGGAACAGAGTAACTTAGAAGTATGAAAATTAAAAACACTATATTTCTGTTTTGTTGTAGAAATATAGTGTTTTTTTATGATATAATATTCAAGTTCGCACTTGGGCGTGTTCGGCCGGGCTTCCGAAAGGAGGAATGGCCTATGACTGTGATACCACTATCGTTATACGAAATTATCTATTTAATCCTACGTGGTGGGATGGTTATATTACAAAATATACCAAAAATCTACATAAACAAAAAAATCCCCGAATCGGGGATTTTTTATTATGCCGGAATTCCAATGTCCTTACTAAAAAATTTCTGAAATAGAACCAAAGCTACAAGTACAGCAACCCCTATAACATCTGTTAACAGACCACCATCTACTAAAGCCAAGCCTGCTGCTATGGCCAACAAACGCTCAAAACGCATCATAGGCCTTAATAAATAGCCGGATAGCCCAGCTGCTATGCATACTACGCCAACAACACCGGTTATAAACAATTGCACAACTCCTAGTGCGGTAGCGTCTATAAACAACATTTGCGGGTTAAAAACGAAAAAGAACGGAATTAAGTACGCTGCAATACCTAGCCGTACCGCAATAACGCTGGTTTTCATAGGATCGCCCTTGGCAATACCAGCCGCTGCGTACGAGGCTAAAGCCACCGGCGGAGTAATATCTGCATCTACACCAAAGTAAAATACAAACATATGGGCAGCCAGTAAAGGAATTCCCATCATATACAAAATTGGAGCCGTTACCGTTGCCATAATTACGTACTTGGCAGTGGTTGGTATACCCAAGCCTAAAATAAGAGATGCAAACATGCAAAGTATCAACACAACCAACATGCGGATTGCATCATTTGTAATGGCGTATGTTAAGCTTAGCATAGAGCTTACGAAGGCCATCCCGAGGCCTGTCATTGTAACTACACCGATGATTATCCCGGCAGTAGCACAGGCCACAGCCACTATTATGCTGTTGCGCGCGCCAGATTCTAATACCTCTAAAAATCTGGTGAGGTTAAGCCGCGTATCTTTGCGTATCATACTTACGGCTATGGCTACCAAAATGGCATATAAAGCCGATCTAGTAGGCGTAAAGCCGATAGATAAAAAAACTACAATAGCTATTATGGCTAAGCACAGCTGGCCTTTTTGCAAAATTATAGGCCATGCCTTAGGAATTTCCTCAGGCGGCAAGCCAAGCAGCCTTTTCTTTTTTGCTTCAAAGTGAACAGCTACAAATATCGTTACAAAGTATAGGATAGACGGTATTAAAGCCGCAAGGGCAATTTGACTATAGGGTATACCTGTAATCTCGGCCATCAAAAATGCTGACGCGCCCAATATCGGCGGGACAATCTGTCCTCCTGTAGAAGCAGAGGCCTCTACAGCACCGGCAAAGTTTTTGTTATATCCCATACGCTTCATCATAGGAATGGTGAAAGATCCAGAGGCCACAACATTTGCAACAGAACTACCAGAAATTGTTGCGCCCAAAGCCGAAACTATAACAGCCATTTTCGCCGGCCCACCTGTAGCTTTACCAGCAATGGCATTAGAAATATCAATAAAAAACTGTCCTATACCCGTTTTTGCCATAAATGCGCCAAACAACATAAAAACAAAAATAAAAGTAGAGGCGACCTGGGTTGGTATGCCTATTACACCCTCGGTAGTATAAAATAAGAAGGTAAAAACCCGTTCAAAACGAAAGCCTGCATGACCAAACTGCCCGGGGATAAAACGTCCAAACCATGTGTAGGCTAAAAAAACAAGCACCACGATAACTAATGGCAAGCCAACTACTCGTTTACATGATATAAACAAAATCGTTATTCCAATAACAGCCACAACTAAATCTATGGTAGTAAAAGTCATTTGCGCCCTTGCAATGGTTTCAAAATTAAAAGCGTAATAAAAGAAGCATGCTACGCCGATTATTGCAAAAATGGCATCATACCAAGGGATATGATTTGTTTTTCTATTTTTATTTTTGTTGATAGGGTACAGCAAAAAAACGAATAGCATAATAAGACCAACAAAGGAAGCTCTATGTACCTGAGGCGGCAATAGCCAAATCGTATTAATCAATATCATGTATAGCGTAAAGCCTACACAAAGTGCGCGCACGATAAGTTTTGGTATTCCTTCAAAGTTGCGCGTACGAGAATTTTTATCCAACTCTTCTAAAAGTTCTTCTTCGCTAATATTTTCATCAAAATCATTCGTGATATCGTTTTCTTTATCCATTATTTAATTCCTTCTTTCTAGCGATACGTGAAGCAAGCCAGGCTTTAGTTCAAAAGATTGGCCGTTTATATTTAATGTATGGTTTTGGCCTATCATAAAATCAAAAAAATTTGCACTGCGGTTAAAGCCGTCAATGCGCATAATTCCGTCTGGCAAACGCGTTAAACTTTGGCCAGGCTCTAGCTCTGTTGGCATACCTGCGCCAAAACTTTCAAACTCTAGGGCAGTTAAAGCAATTTTACCCTGTCTAATTTCAAAAATCTCGCTAACCATACTTTGATTGACTGAATGCCAATAGTTGATAGAAAATTCTGCCCCCTCTATGAGAGGGTGGCGGATTTTATTATTTAATGTAAGATACCAAGTTAGTCCAATACACCAATTTCTTGGAAAAAGCGGCGTGCGCCTGGATGGAAATCTACACTAATGGATTGCACAGCATTTTGTGCGCTTACATATGCACCACGGGCATGGGCTATGTCCGCCTGGCCTTCTATCAGTGCTTGCACGATATCAAAAGCCGCTTGTTCGTCTAAATCTGTAGAAGCTATTAGGGTAGCTTGCACAGCTACGGTGTTAATGGCTCCTATCATCCAAGGGTAACCGTCGTTTGCATCTACACTTACATGCACATAAAAAGCGTGTTCGCTCATTAGCTGAGAGATTGCTGCATCAGATAAGTTAAGCAGACGCAAATCCCTAGCGGTAGATAGCTCCATAACAGCGGTGTTAGGCGTTGCAGCTGTAACAAAAAATGCATCCAGAGTAAGATCGCGCATAGCATCTGCAGAGCCGCCAAAACCTAGGTTAACAGTGGTAATGTCATCTCGCGTAAGACCATATGCCGCCAACACTTGCATTGCATTAGCTTCAACACCGCTGCCAACGTCGCCTACAGAAACACGACGTCCTGCTAAATCTGCAACACTATATATACCGGAATCTGCAAGTACAATAATCTGTACTGTTTCTGGATAAAGAGACATTAAAGTTGATATATTTGTAACCGGTTCTCGTTCAGCCCAAATGCCTGTGCCATGGAAGGCATAGCTCATTACATCATTTTGAGCTATTGCAATATGAGCGTCTCCGGCCGCTATTTGCTGGATATTATCGGCAGAAGCTCCGGATGCCATAACAGTTACGTTGATATCTGTACGGTCGTTGATTACAACTGCCATTGCGCCGCCAAAGGGGTAATATGTACCCGCTACTCCGCCGGTTGCCATGTTTAAACGTAGTTCTCCCTCATCGCAAGCCACCAAGACAAGCATTGCAACTACCATTAAAAATAAAACCTTTTTCATTGTGAAGCTCCTTTCAAAAATAGCACTGCCGACTTAATATGTAGTCGCAGTGCTTTTAATATATTACGGTTCTATCCGTCTATAATACCTAAAGTGTGGGATGGCTGTCAAGTTTTTATCCAAAAAATATCAGGATTGCAGAAATATAAGGAAATTTTCCTAAGAACCGTTCCAGTGGTAACTGCCATTCGTTTCAATTATAATAATGACAAATCAAAAAAAGGAGGCACCAAAATGACAAACAGATTAGCAGTAGACAAGGAATTTATGCAACTAATCCCGCCGCTATTAGATGAGGAGTACAAGCAGTTGGAACAAAATATCCTAGCCAAAGGCAAATGCCTAAATGCGATTCTATTATGGGATGGGATGATCGTTGACGGCCATAACCGCTTCTACATATGTATGAAGCATGGGATTGAGTTTGAAGTCAAAGATATGCACTTCGATTCAAGAGAAGAAGCCAAGTTGTGGATTTTGGAGAATCAGCTAGGCAGGAGGAATCTTACAGATGCAGCACGGATAGCGCTGGCGTTGAGGAAGGAGGAGTTATTGAAGCGGTTAGCAAAGGAAAGGCAAAGCCGCGCGGGCGGTGATAAATCAAGGGCTGGAGCGCTTTTCACCAAATCATCAACGACAGCAAAAGAATCTATCAATGTTGAAAAATCTCTTGCTAAAGAGGCCGGTGTAGGGCAAGGAACACTGCAAAGGTATGCACAGATAATGAAAGAGGGCAACCCTGCACTAATAGAAGCTGTCAAAAGCGGCAAGCTGAAAATCGGCACAGCTCACAAAATGCTGCCAAAACAAATTGAAAAACAGTTAAAACAAGTAGATAAAATGTATGAGTACATCCAAAAGTATCTACCAACGATTACAGATGCGGAAGAGAAGGCAGACATACATAATCAACTAATGATGCTGAAAACACAATTACACATGTTATTGGAGAGGAGAAAAACTAATGAAGCTAAAAATTGATCCTGATTTTAAAAATCTTATTCCACCATTAAGTATGGATGAGTTTACGCAATTAGAGGATAATATCATATCCGAAAAACGATGTCGCGAAGCAATTCTAATATGGAGGGGTTTTATTGTTGATGGACATAATCGCCATGATATTTGCTATAAGCATAACATCCCATTTGGGGTGTCGAAGTTGGATTTTATTTCTAAAGATGAAGCTATGATTTGGATAACGGAAAATCAATTGGGCAGACGCAATTTGAGTGATGCTGTACGTATTGAATTGGCTAGCCGCAGGGCAGAGTTGCTAAAAACAAAAAAGCCGATAAAACTTAGGAAAACTATTGCCGAGGCGGCGGGGGTTAGCGAGCAGACGGTACATCGGTATTTGAAAATTGTTGGAAGTGGTGATGCGGAGACTATTGAACAGCTTAGGCGCGGGGAGATTAAGATTGGTACTGCCTATGGGAGGATGCAGGCAGAGAGCCGGGTTATTAGGCGGATTTATGTTAGGAGTAGAGGGTATTTGAGGGTTGTTGAGAGGATTGGGAGGATTTATGGGGTTTATTGGGGTATGGATTGTGTGTTTGATTACGAGGAGATTGATATTGAGATTTGGAGGCGTTTGTACAAGCAGATAAAGGTATTTAAGAAATTGGCAAGCCTCAATTAAAACCACTCAAATGTTTGAATTTATATATAAAACATAAAAACAACTGCACAATACAGTTATAGTAAGAAAAAATATTTACTAAATTTTCCATAAAACACTATAAATATTTATGCATCTTTTTCCAAAAAATAAAAAATGACATGAATCTACACAAAGATACAATATATATGTGTTATAAATAATTCTATTAATTGAAGAATATTTGTGATATTTTACAAATCTATGATGTGTCGCTACATTTATATGTATAAATAAAGATTGATTTTTGTTTTTATTTGTTTATAATTATAATCAATTAGGATGTACATATTTATACTACTTTAGGAATAAAGACAAATATATCAAGTTAATTTAGAGAAGTTTATTAAGCTAATACCATGGTACAGGTTTACTCAAAACTTGGCCATGTACATTATGATAATTATTTTTCTTAATATGTTTTATTGAAACGCTTCTTAATTAGCTAATATGATGCAGAAGTTAAAGATATTCTGCTTCGTTATAAACATGGGAGGAGGTGAACTTAATGAATAAAGAACTAGTAAGAAGTAGGAGCGATGAAGTTAAAGAAGCAGTAAAAAAGTATGA
>Ga0123355_10015503_pt1 | contig 11978 bp, 14 predicted proteins | sample TergutEmb28metaG_3_FD_89872 | JGI IMG/M metagenome (GOLD analysis project Ga0123355, IMG submission 89872) | Embiratermes neotenicus P1 segment gut microbial communities from Petit-Saut dam, French Guiana - Emb289 P1 | ecosystem: Host-associated > Arthropoda: Insects > Digestive system > Gut ... | reverse complement strand
TCAGAGTTTGATAACGTTCAGTAATCCTCGCAGACCCCTAGCGTATTCAGTGCTTTACCCCCGGTATAAGTTCATGTAAGGTCATCCCTAAAGATGTTTCGAGGAGAACCAGCTATATCCCAGTTCGATTGGAATTTCACCCCTATCCACAAGTCATCCAAGCACGTTGCAACGTGCAATGGTTCGGTCCTCCATTGGGTATTACCCCAACTTCAACCTGCTCATGGATAGATCACTGGGTTTCGGGTCTACGGCATGGTACTGAATTTCGCCCTATTCAGACTCGCTTTCGCTGCGGCTCCGTGACTTAATCACTTAACCTTGCACCACACCGTAACTCGCCGGCCCGTTCTACAAAAAGTACGACATCACCCTCATAAGGGGCTCTGTCTGCTTGTAAGCATACGGTTTCAAGTTCTATTTCACTCCCCTCCCGGGGTTCTTTTCACCTTTCCCTCACGGTACTATACTCTATCGGTCAATTAGTCGTATTTAGCCTTACGAGATGGACCTCGCTTATTCATACAGGGTTTCACGTGCCCCGTACTACTCTGGATACTGCTCGCGTAGGTTTGAATTTCGGTTAAGGGGCTTTCACCCGGTATCGCCGGCCTTTCCAGTACCGTTCACCTATTCAAATTCCAGTCACTTTGTTGCAGTCCTAACCCCCACAGTGTTACCCCCATGGGTTTGGGCTCCTCCGCGTTCGCTCGCCACTACTTACGGAATCGTTGTTTTACTTTCTTTTCCTCCACTTACTTAGATGTTTCAGTTCGGTGGGTTCCCTCCACATAACCTATGTATTCAGTTATGGGTACACACGCATTACCGTGTGTGAGTTTCCTCATTCGGAGATCTACGGGTCGCAGGTTGTTTGCACCTCACCGTAGCTTATCGCAGCTTACCACGTCCTTCATCGGCGCTAATTGCCAAGGTATTCACCATATGCTCTTTGTAACTTGATCATATATTGATCCTTTGTCGATTGAATTTTTATAAAAAATTCTAAAATTGCATGAGTTATTTGTTTTCTGCCTATTACTGGTGCCAGGTAGTTACTCGCTTAATTACTAACGCAACCACACACCTTTGCAGGCAGTACATACTGATATTCTGATTATTAAAGATAACATTAATTTTCTCAGCGTAAATTGAATATTTTCATTTTTACGTATTACCTTTTTCATTTAAAAACTAGTTTTAATTTTAAAAGATATTTTTACTCGAATGTATATAACATGGGTATGTCATATACACCTTTACAGTATGCAGTTGTCAATGTTCACCACTCACACCCCGCAGAGCAAGCCCCGCTAAAAGTGCAAGTCACTAAATATATCATACCCCAAAACCCATGTCAAGGGTTTTTTCAATGTTTTTTTGTATACAAAATTCATATAAAACCCTTGGGACATTAATGTAAATCTTTCACCCTGTCCGCCTGCGCGGACTGGTCATCAACACTTTTTTAAAAGTTTTTTTATTTGCTTGTTGCAGTGTTATTTGCGAGACTCTTTCCTTCTCTTTCAGTCAGGGTTTTATGCATTGCTTCAAGCGCCAAATAGAACAACCTTGCCTTGAGAGCATCTGGGTTCTTTTTATATTCGTCCAAGCATTCTTGGGCGTACTGTTGCATTAGTCTATAATTTAACGTGGCGATTCTCCCGGCTTCCAGCAAAGTATCATTCGGCATCCTGGGCTTTACGAAAAGAGTGTGGTTATATGGGATGCTTGCTTTAGTATCGAAACCCGCCTTGCGGTCAGGTCTTGTGCCCTCCATAGAGGGTGTCTCTATAATTCCATCGACCTCTCTTAAGTTAGAATGCAAAGGCACAGCCACACTTATTTTTCCGCCAAAATATTCAACCCCCTGAACAGCAGCAAATGCCCGATGAATATTTATCCTTTCCTCGTGATGGATGGCTTTTAGCTTATCGGCATATGGATACGCCAAGTATCGCAACTTCATACTGACCTCGCTTTGCTTACACCGAAGTATGGTTCCTGAAAGGATTTATACGCCAGCAGCGCGGTAAGAGGATCCTGGGAAAGAGAATCCGAAGGATGTTCTAATTTAGACAATAACTTTTCATATGCATCAATTGGATCGTAATCTTCTTTAAAGGACGTAAAGTAATATGGGAACATGTTCGTTAATTCAATATCAATCTTTGTACTCTTGTTATAAACATGCATTTGTTTTGCAAGCTTTCTGACACAATCGAACACCTTGAATCCTGCCACGATATTTTCCGAATATTTTTGAGGATTCAGAAGATCTGCCGCTTTAGCGAAATCCGTAACTTCAAGTGTATCAAATACTTCCAAATACTGTTCACGGGTCTTTCCACGGCGCAATACTTGCATTTTCCAACCGTAGCCCTCGTCAGTATCAACTTCTACGACATCATCGACCATATTAAAGAATCTCTTTGGCAAACTAGCACATTCTAGTGACCGACCTTTTGGGTGCACAATTGACAACCCAAAACCTTTCTTTTTATATCTATAGTTCACCGCATCTGTGTACTCCTCTCCCAAACCCCTGGCGGAAGTATATTGAATCTCATGAGGAAATACAATCGTACACAGTTTACTTTTCATTGCAGGATTTTACCACACTTTGGCTACCATTTCAAGACCCCCAGCAAAAAAATCCGCGAATGCGGATTTTGTTCTTAGCGAGCGATTAGGCCTTCGCCGACCAGTGTTGATTCGAGTTGGCATTGCGCTACGTCACTCTGCCCCCTGCAACTTTCCCTGCAGCACTTCCTGGCAAGCACAGCCAGTCGCACGTGGCTGTCCGCGTCGACCTGCCTTGATAATCTTGTTCTTTGACTTACGTGCTCGTCCTGCATATGCGGTTGTTGTGGCCTTTGCTCCTGACCGATTATTCTTCCTAGTGAATTAGACATTTCGTCCTCCTTAATTTTTATTTTCGATATGAATATTGTTTGTTGGTAAAATAAAAAAGCCGCACCCTGCTAATTGAGGATGCGGCTGATGATTCTTTTTGGATTAACTTTTTTGCTTTATTTAATACCCAGAAAAGAACACAGGGCTTCCCCAGTGCTGCTCTTCTTTTTCTTTAAAACAACTAAAGCAATATTCATATCAAAAGAATTATGGCACATTGCAAATAACCTGTCAACAGTCAGGAGCTACCTTTGCCCTCTGCGCTCAGCTTGTTTTCAAGCTCACGATTATATCTTCTTCTTTTTTCAAGTTCGGCAATCATCTTCTGTTGAGCCATAAACATATGCTTTCTGTATCTCGGATATGGTATGTTTTCGAGTAATTCCCCATCGACCTCAAGATATGCTTGAATCAGTCCCCCGCTGCGCAAGAATGGACTGGCAGGGTTTTCCTTCCACGCGACTTTGTGAAAGCCGTACCAACTGTCTTCTGAATCCCAGAAGATGCCAGTCGAACAGTATGGATTTATAAACCTTCTCTTTTCTGAACCGCTGGTTTCATCATGGAGAAGGTCTATCAGCGCTTTGTAATCACATTTCTCGTATGAAACTACATCGGAAGCACTAATTACACCCTCCAAAAGTACTTGCTCTATCTGAGCATCAATATCATTTTCAGCTGCCACAAACAGACATGCATCCTGGCGCGACAATCCAGCATCGTCTATAGTTGGATGAGTATGATATAGTGTAGCCACATTGTGCTTGCATCCTCTTAGGAATTTAACTATTTCTTCCTTGTTTAAATCAAGACTTCTTTCGCTGTTACTTTTCATGAATCTATCGTCTACAACGATTTCCGCTGTCTTCAATCTTCTGCCCTCTTTCTCACCAAGAGTGACAACAGCAACTTCATTTTTTTCTTTCTGGGCAATTTCCCTAAGCTCGCAGTATTGCTTTCCCGTCAAACTCTGCGTCAGTCTGTGAATCATGGTCGCATTATATCATATCTGCACCTATCATTTCAAGCCCACCATGCTAAACTATCCCATGTGGTACATCCTGATTCCTTACATCATTCTACTTGTCTTTGGGAATATTCTTTACAAGGCAAACAAGAAGCCTGTTCTGCAAACCATGTTCATGGTGGATTTTTGGGCTATAGCCTTTGGAATTATTGTCTTCGGTATAAGTTTCTTTATCTTTGACGATTTGTTTGCAAATTTTACATGGACCGCGTTTGGTTTGATTTCATTGAGGACTCTTTTAGGGGCGGGGACTTTTTTCTGTTTCCTGCAAGCACTAAAGCGAATGCCTATATCAATCGTGGAGCCAACCATGGTTGCCAGGATATTTCCTTTATTACTGGTTGGGCAATTTGTGTTCGGGGACGCTGTAGCTCTTGTTCCTCTTATACTTTCCATTACCATTTTCGTTACATCTTTCGCACTTGCGTATGTTTCCCGAAAAGACTGCGAAGATGAACGCGCCAAGAACAATTACCTGGGTGGATTAATGTGGATTGCAATTTGCATTGCTTTAACCGTACCCAAGGTTACAATTATCCGACACCTTAGCGCGGACATACATATCATAGCGCTTTCCATCGTTGGGTTTTTGGTTTCACCGATTGTCAGCATCACTGCCCTGCTTGCCACAAAGCAATCTCCAATCAAGGTTTTCAAAGAGCTTTGGAAAGACAAAATTCTGATGGGAATCGCAATCCCTGATAACTTTTGGGTATTGTTTTGGGTGCCACTGGCGCTTAGCATGAACATTGGTTTATTGGATGCAGTACTGGTTTCCGTGACCGCGTTGACCGTGGTTGCAGGTGTCATTTTATTGAAAGAAAAAGTACGATGGCAATCGTACATATTGATAGCAATTATTTTGGCTTGCGCAGTGGCGATAAGTTTATTGTAGAACCAACAAAAAACCCGTGCGTACGGGCTTTGCTCACGTGGCTCAGGTAGATTGTTTGGCCTCTTGTCCTCAACGCGCCTAGATTCCGCTTTGTCGACTATGCAAGCGTGATCACTTTGTACCGGCATAACCGTAACCATGGCCTATGGTAAATGTCGCTCCTAGATCCGGGCAATTGGCACAGACCTTTCGCACACGCGATTGATAGTACCCTGCGTTCCTGTCGCTTTGGTTTGTTGCCGCTCTCCGCTCGTCGGTTTGACCCTTGGCGAAGCCTGACACCAATCCTTGCTTTCAGGTGCACGAATGCTACCTACTTTCAATGTAGGCATTTTGTAATTATTTGTCAACTGATTTTTCATTCTTTTTTTTAATGCCAGGTTTTCAAAGAAACAATCGCTTGACAAAAACTGAACAGGGGTCTTCACAAGGATGGCGAATTATGTTATAATGCATAATTATGGCTAAGGCGGCAAAACTTTCGATATGGGATGGTATGCCAGCGAGTGGCAAGACAACTTTTATTGAAGATTTTTTGGCGCCAGCACTTAGAAGTCTAGGGTTAAGAGTAGCCATAATCAACGGAGATCACACTCTTCAAAAAATTGACCCTAGGGAATATTTTAACATATTCAGGGAAATGCCCAGGCAATATCTTGACAAACAAAAAAATCCTGACTTCCAAGCTTTCCTAAAAAACACATTGTACAAAACACAAGACGCCAACAAGCGTCTTGCTGTTATGGCAGAGGCAAGAAAAATACTAGACCAGGAAATCGGTGCCAACAAATTTATAGCCGAACATGGTATAAGTAGTTCGATTATAAGATTTATGATGGAGCAAGGAATGAACAGTGAATGCTGTATAGAGTTGTTGACCTCGACTGATTTTGACCCAGATATTATCTTAGTCGAAATGCTTACTGCATTGGCGTGTAAAAGCGCGAAACATAAAGACATTATAGGCAATGGGTTTGTTCATATTGATGAAACCACATGTACAGAAAGGTCTATAGCTCGCAATGGCTTGGGAGATGGAAAAGCGCAAACCCAAACGAGATTTAGAACTTACGGCACACTTTTGGGAGAACTTTCCAAAAAAGCAACTTTCACTTTTGATAATGTTCCACATGATCCTGATGGAACAATTCGACGTCAATTTTCAGCAGAGTACGCCATGAAGATGGCAAATAGCATATAGCCTTACATCCTCTTGCAAAATTCAACAAAGCCATTCAAGAAAACCTCGGCAGCTTTTGTTAAGTGACTCTTGTTAAAGGCTATGCAGTTCAAGCGAGATACTTCAATCCCAATCACTTCTATTGCAACGACTTCATCACTTTTCAATACCTTGTCGCCTTTAAAATAAAAGTAACAGCCTACACCAAGCCCTCTTTCTGCCATGGAGTATGTAGTTGCGTTAGTCGCAGTAATGATTTTTGGCTTAATAGCGAATCCAACAACACGTTCAAACTCGCCAATAAAATCACGCCTGATAATAAGAGGCAACTCAGCAAGTTGTGCACGTGAAATCTTGTTTCCCAGTCCCCTTTCTTCCAAGAAGGATTTTGTGACTAGGAATTTTAATTCTTGTTTAAACAGTGGAATGCGCTCTACATCGCTTCCCTTTAGATAATAGTCAAAGCGCATCACCAAATCTATTTGCTTTTTTTCGAGAAGTGCCATGCCATCTTTTTCATATAGCTCTAATCTTACGTTGGGATACTTATTGCAAAATTGTTGGAAATAATCCATGCAGCGGGTATTTACAAACGATGAAGGAAAAGCCAGCCTTACCACAGCATGACTTTTCTCATCGAATTTCTGGATACTTTCTTCGGTTTCAATCAGTGCTTCTACCAAACCTCTAATCTTTGGGTAAACTGCAATTGCATCGCTTGTTGGCTCAACGCCCAGTTTACTCGAGTGAAAAAGCAAAGTGTTTAACTGCTTTTGAAGTTCTTTGATGTTCTGCCCTACCGCAGAACGTGTTATGCCGACGATGTCTGCTGCGAGCGTGTAGCTTTTCGTATCATAAACCGCCAAAAAACTTCTGTACAAGTTCCAATTTGTGTTTGACCCTCTCATGGCATTATATTAACAAATAAATATTCATAGGTCAATATGATGCAAGGTAAACTTGCATGACAAGGTATTGACTTTGTGCATTGGGATTGTATACAATTGGGTACAATATTTATCGTCAAATATTGCCTTGGGGGAACAAGGAGGTAAACATGACGGAGTTTGATGCAACGCGTCTTGCCTGGTGCAATACGCTATTACACATTCAGAAATACTTAGATGATTTCATAAAAAGCATGGACCAAGAAATCCACCAACGTGCCCTTCGAAGTTTCCACCAGACGACAATGCCAGTCGTAGAAAAGATAATCGATATTATGGCACAGAAGAATTACCTACTTCGTATCAAGCAAGACATCACAAGACTCGTCCAAGAGCTGGAGCCACGACTGCGCGAGCCAATGGTGTCTTATTTTTTACAATCAATACCCGCGACTCAAATAGCTAGGAATCTTGGATTTGCTGACCGTAGTGTTTACCGCATCCTTCGTGAAGGCGCGAAAAAAATCGCCCCACGCCTTGAGAGTATCGGCATCAACACCTTTACTTTCAATAAACTGATAGGGCGATACAAGTGGATAGGTGCAGAGTATAAGCGCCAGATGGCTGCTGGCAAACCCAGCGAGCAATCTGTAGAGACGCCTAGAGCAGATTCCAGTTTGGAAAATGCGTGTTAGGCGGCCGCCTGCGTCGAGCCAATAACCTCCCCTGTTGGACTGATTACCACAAACACAGTCTGCGCCTCTCTGTTCAGAAATTGGACGTACCAAAACACAGCATTATGTCCGCGGTCAGCAATAATCTTGATGTATGTTTCGAAAGAGCCAAGCCCGCGGATTTTTTCTTCTGAATTTTCAACGGCGATCTCAAGAGCTCGCTCCCAAGTAATTGCGTCTTCAGGCATCGAGTCTTGCAGGGGAATAGTCAGAACATCGTTTGTTAATGTCAAGATGAGGACAACACTTGTTCCACGCTCGACAAGTCTTTCTAAATCAAGTGCGAAGTTTTGCTGGCGGAACTCATTCCTACCAATTGTCACTTCGATTTCTTCTTCGCCAAGACGGATGCGACCATTCAGTTCGGTGTAGGTCGATAGGCTGGTATTTTTTGGTTCTACATTAATCAATGCAAATGCAACGTTGCGCTCGCCAATGCCGTTTTGAATGAACGGCTCTTCGCGCATACCACTTGAAAAGTTCACGCGCAGATTAGCGGTCTCCCCTTGCTTCATGTAGAATCTTGCTTCTGCTATATTGTTCAGTGCAAGTTGGTGCAAATTATTGTTGCGCAATATTCCCTGCACCACAAAAACCAATACCAACGCCACAACCGCAGCTGTTGCGAAGATAATTAGCTTTTTTGTTCGGGATTTTTTTTGTGTTTCTTTTTCCATGCCCAATGTTTACGAAAACAAAGGACAGTTTATGACTTACAGCGGCAATGTTTCATCCCTTAACTTCGTCACTTGGCTCAGTGCCTCGTTGATTGCCGCGATAACCATGTCTTCTAACATCTCTACGTCGTCTGGGTCAACAGCCTCTGGCTTAATTTTAAGATCCAAAAGTTCATACGCACCAGAAATGCTAACCGTGACCATGCCGCCGCCGCTTGTGGATTCGATTGCGGTTTCTGCAAGATCTTGTTTAATCTGCTCCATCTTTTTCTGCATCTCTTGTGCCTGGCGCATCATTTGCTGCATGTTCTGACCCTGATTGAACTTCATTATTGACTCCTTTACTTTATAACCAGTTTATCACCTAAAACACTCTTTAGATATTCGATTTTTTTGTGATCGGATTTATCTTTCTTATATACTATCGTCACATAATCTCCACCCGCATATTTCTTTATGAGATCTAGGTTCTTCTTGATAACATCGTGGGTTGTCTCATCGGCGATATATAAAATTATTTCGCCGCTTGTAAATTCAATGTTCTTGATGTCGGCAGCCGCGGTATACGCAACCACATGCTTTTCCTTCAGTTTCTTTAGCACGCTTGCCCAGATAGCAGAGGTATCACTTAGGAAGTCCATGTTGCCCCTCCACTATCTTAAGCACAGTATAAAGGTCTGGGCTTTGTTCGCGACCAATTACTGCTTTGGATACTATCTTTGCAACGACTTGAATTTTTTCTGACATGCCCTTCATTTTGGTCAGCCATGTCTCCTTATCGTCGCCTGAGTTATACCAAGATAGGAATTCTTGATAGACTTTTTCCTCGTCGCTTGTTAATTTCGCGCCCATTGGTTTTTTAAACAAGAAGTCGTACACATCATAGATATCAGAGTACTTTGCAAGGTCCTTACGGGGCTTGTCTGTCTCGCGTCCGATATTGAGCAATGTTAGCAAATCTTCACTTCGTGAGCCAATAAATGCCGTAGCCTCTTTTTCTATTTCTTTCTTAGTTTTGCGCGCAATTATTTCACGGCTGATACTGTCTAGTTTATCCCAATCAAACAGTGGGCTGTTGGGTGTAATTTTTTCGAAACCACCTTCGACTGGGTATACAACCGTAGACAAGTATTCAATTACCGACTCGACAGGATAGCCCAATTCGATGAATGTTGACGCAAGTGCTTCTTTGTCTTTTCGTTTGGACAGCTTGCGCTTGTTACCATTATCCAAAACACAGATAACCGGCATGTGCGCGTATAGATATGGAACCGGACCCAATGCTCTTGCGATTTGAATGTGCTCTGCCGCCGAGATTAACCATTCTTCCCCGCGAAGAACATGACTGGTACGCATCAACGTGTCATCCACCACATGCGCAAAATTATATGGCGGCATGCCATTGGCCTTTAATATTATGAAGTGGTTTTCCTCGGCAGGAAGGCTCATGTCTCCGCGGATTAAATCCTTCCATTCAATCTTTTGTCCGGCGTCCGGCGTAGAGTCAAATCTTAGCACCCATGGTATGTTTTTTTTCAGACTCTCTTCAACTTGCTTTACAGAAAGTTTTCTGCATTGAGAGACACTGCTGTTGTAGCCGGTTCTTTCGTTTTTTGATTGTTGTTGCTCGCGAATTTTTGCCAAATCATCAGGGGTGCAAAAACATGGATACGCACGACCAATCTCAACCAAGCGCTTCGCATAGACATGGTACAGCTCAGTTCGCTTGCTTTGTGTATATGGACCGTACTTTCCTTTCCCTTCGTGCTCGTCGAACTCTATGCCGAAAGCTCGCAATCCTTGTTGCAATCTGTCTGTGGCGCCTTCTACCTCACGCTTTTGGTCTGTGTCTTCTATCCTAAGAAATGCAATGCCGCCCATTGCTTTTGCAAGTCGCATATTGCACATTGCCATGCCTACTGTTCCGATGTGTAGCTCACCAGTTGGGCTGGGACCCAGCCTCATTGCAACATGCCCACGAGGTGGATATTTTTTTAATAAATCCTCGACTGTCAGCTTGATATCTGGAAACAGAATATTTGCTAGTTCTTTCATAGTCAACGCTCCTTAGAAAATAATAGTTTGTCTCTCCACTTCTTTTTTTGTTCGGCGTCTTCTTTAGCCTTGCTTGGACGGGCTTCTGGCTTAACGTGTTTCATAAGTTCGGTTATATTGACCTGTTCGTCAACTTTCAGGTTATTTGTTACCCTGTAGCTGTGGATATATTGCGCGATGATATCTTCGAAAGCAACACCCGTTGTGGAAGCAAGTACATGCCAGTAAAACAACATCTCGCCAAGATGTTCTGCCATAAAACGCTTTCTCTCGTCGTCGTATGCGTTGCCGGAAAATCCAATTCCACCGATAATACCGTTAATCGAGCCCACAGTCTTAGACAATCCAATACCTGCGTAAGCAAACGCGTTACGCAGTGTAAAGTCTTCTTCGTTCATGAACTTGTCAACGATACCTTTAAGCTCTTCCATTTGATTCATGTTTTAATATACAACGAATGCGGTAATTATAGCAAGTACAACTAGATAAAGACTGAACCAACCCAGCGATATTTTCCGGATAATGTGCAACATAAACTTGATTGCAAAGACACCGGTTACAAGAGCGACAATAAACGCAACCACAGTTGGCAAGATAGAGATGGATGCCCCGCTCTCGGCTCCGATTACTTCGTATACAAATGATGCGATTATTATTGGGATAGACATTAAGAATGAAAATTCTGCGGCAGATGTTCTTTTGGTTCCAGTTGCCATTGCCGCCGAGATTGTGAAACCGCTGCGACTGAAACCTGGGACAACAGCGATACCTTGTGCCAGTCCTGTTGCAATTGCGGTTTTTTTGTTGGCTTCTTTATCGCCCTCTTTGAAAAAAGTTGTAGAAAATAAAAGTATCGCTGTAATTAGAAATGTTATTGGCAATGCACGAACAGTTATTAACGAATCAATCACATCTTTAAACAGAAGTACAAACGCCACAGTAATCACGGTTGCAATCATTAGCGCAACCCCTGTTTTAGAGAATGGGTTTTTTATAAGCTCCCAAATACGTTTGTGAAAGACAATCACGACGGCAAGCAGTGTTGCCAAATGCAAGATAATCGTTAACAGTAACACACCATCTGACATGCTGAACAGTTCCATCGCAAGCAGTAGATGACCGCTGGAACTGACGGGCAAAAACTCTGCAAGACCTTGCAGCAGTCCAAGAAATATGCCTTCGATGATGGTCATGGTATATGATATGTAAAGAGGTCAATCATTTTTCATAATCGGGTGTGTTGCCGGCTTGTATATCTTGTGCATGTGCGATGGAATGAACCTCCAAGGTGCGCATACTTGGTTCTCGCCCCTCGTTTTGCACTCTTAAAATCAATCTGTATATTCCACCTACTGGCTGGGTATTTACCAATTGATATACTGAACCGTCTGGTGCCGCCCAAAAACTATTTTCTGCGCGTATCGAACTAACTCTGTTGTTATTACCAAAAGTTCCAGATTGACTTGGTCCGAGCAAGCTATCGCTGTGTGCTTGCACACGTCTTGTAGAAAAGTGATCGCTTACATTTGTCGTATGAACACCAAGGATTTGAGTGCTCTCAGGAACATGCACATCCCCATTATTAGAACGTCTTATATGTGCAGGTA
>Ga0123355_10015502_pt1 | contig 11978 bp, 5 predicted proteins | sample TergutEmb28metaG_3_FD_89872 | JGI IMG/M metagenome (GOLD analysis project Ga0123355, IMG submission 89872) | Embiratermes neotenicus P1 segment gut microbial communities from Petit-Saut dam, French Guiana - Emb289 P1 | ecosystem: Host-associated > Arthropoda: Insects > Digestive system > Gut ... | reverse complement strand
GACGGGTGGCGGACGCTTGTGAGTGCGGTAATGAACCTTCGGGTTCCGTGAAATGCGGGGAATTTCTTGATTAGCTGCAAACCAGTTAGCTTCTCAAGAAGGACTCTGCACCATGGAGTAAGTTCTTTATACTGTTAGACACAAGTATTTGATTATTTAATCTGAGCCACAGTCCTGGCTAAAATCATGGGTTTGTATTTACAGTAATTAATCGTAGAACTTCTCAGCACTTTTAAATGAAAGCCAAGGTACGTTATCTTCGTAAGTTCCAGCATTGGAACTTACTTTGCGCCAGTTTAGTGCAGTTCAAGTCTCTAAAGCCAGTAACTCTAAGATTAGTTTTACTATTGTCCTAAAATTTATCCGCACGTTACTCAAGAGTATGTCTAATTAGCCATCCCAACCAAACTGTTTTATACCCATATTCTTTCAACCATGCGTGCTACATGTCCCTCACGCCTTGATTCATCCACACTCAGCTTTCAGTGTGCTATAATTTATCCATCGCCATTAACCTCTCAACGGAAGAGGAGGTCGTGCAACTGAGGAATGAAACGAACGATATTATCTGAATAGAATGTTAACTGCTGGCGTCCTCTGATCTGGTATTTGAGGTAAAAATATAATGAGAAAGGTCAATTAATCATTTTGGAATTGAGGCAACAGTAGGGCCCCTACTGCGACGATCTGGGCATGCGCCGTGGTCGAGCAATGGCCGAGTAATAGTCCAGGCGTGACCCGTCCTGGATAAAAGCGCCGTCAGTATCATTAACACGGGCAGTAATCGATTACGCTCATTAGACTACCAACTTTCATTGTATACATTAAATGTGATGGATATAGAAAAGGAAAATAGTCGTAAAGGACGGGAAGAATTAATTGCTTTTTCTGTGATGTAACTTCGGTGTATGTGGATGATTTGTTTTTGCTTGTCAGAGAAGTTTGGAAATCCAATTTAAGTCAACTTCCACCATGAAGCTAAATGTTCCATATGTATGCATTTACTAGACAAGTCGAAATATATAATGTTTATTTGTTTATCAGATAATGCACTGTCTGGTTTTGAAGTAAGTGGGAATGCCATTAATGACAGAACAGTGCTAAAATTCCTGTCTTTTTAGATGTTGGGAATATTAAAAAAACCTGTGCTGAATAAATTAAAAGTTATGTAAAATATCCAAATGACAGTTACTCAGTCCATGCACATATGAACACCGAAAATTAGGCCTTTTATTTTTTCCCAGATATTTTCCGGAAGACAATATACGAAATAAACAATATTAAAACAAATTTTGACGTTTTGCAGACCGTGCATCTCAGTATATTTATCTCAGTAATTAACCAACTTGATGCACAAAATATTTGTTTCACAATACGTTTATTTCATGCCTCTACGTGTTTCGAGCACATGTGCTCATCATCAAGAGGTAGTTTTGAACTCCTGATGATGAGCACATATGCTCGAAACATGTAGAGGCATGAATTAAACTTATTGTAAAACAAAAATTTTGTGCATTAAGTTGGTTAATTACTGAGATAAATATTAAAACAGTTTCCTGGCACTCTACTATCTGCTGTCGGAAACAAGACAGGTAACACCAACAAATTTCAACTTACCCAGTGAACTTGCAAATGTATACAGTGTAGCAGAAGCGAGCTGTAAGTTTCGATGCAGAGTTCTTTCAGTGCGATCTCATTTCTTAATCCCAACATGTTCTCATTTGCTGCATTACATGTAAACTTCTCAATGTGTGTATTTTACCTCGTTAAATATTTAAGTTCAAGTAATTATAAGGAAATCATTTCTTTTGTGCGACGAAAGAATGTTTTTGGTTTTTATACATAGACATCGTGGAGAAAAAATATATAAAATTAAAATATGCTGACCATATTAGCTTCGTGTGCAGATGTTAATTCACCGCTATGCACAATACATACTTTGCATTGTGTCACTCAGTAATTAATTAACTAGGGTATGCTACATGTTTAAGCAACATCACGTCGGATTTTATTCGACTGGCGCAACAATTAATGCAAAATAACTCAAGAATCAATCTTTCTTTTACGAATTTTTTTAACTTTTAAATTAGAGCAAATGTAGATCGAATTTAACTGAACTCAGGAGTTCAGCATGAAGCACAGGCAGGGTTTTTCAGTTACTTCAGTGTCTAGAAAGCGAGTTATAGGAAAGACAAACTTAAGTTCCTTAATTTTTAGGTGCGTCATCCCCCGTGTGTTGATTCAATAACAAAGAATTTTTGTGTGTTACACATACAGTCGAACACAACTATATTTCACCTAGCAGTACAGTAGGTATACAACTGCATGTTTCGGCCCTATATGTTGGCCATCCTCGGGTTGTGATTCAACTAGTGCTAGTTTTAAGTATACCTTAAGTATACTGACACCAGTATTACTAATGATACTAAAGGTAAAGCAGTCCCATTACAGGCCTGGACAGGCCCAGAGGGTTCCAGGAAGTTAAGGCTCCCAGATTTCGTGACAACGGCATAGGATGGTGGTGGGTTGTCAGCCTTGCGCACCGGCCGCCTTTACCCCCAGGAAATGCTCCTGGTACTCATTTCTGTTAGAGGTTGAGTCGACCCCAGGGCCATAGTTCGATCGGAAGAAGTTTGTGTCAATGAAAAATCCACTGACACCAGCTGGGATCGAACCAGCGAGCTTCCGATTTGTAGCACAGCACCTTAACCGCTGTGCTACCGCGATCTCACTAATGATACTATTTATAACATATCCTGGGCATAAGAATAGTAACTTACTTTGACATATGTACGTAAACAACTAATGATAATTCACTCATAACAGCCCTAAGTCATGGTACCCACTATTGAAACAACGAGATCTCGTTCCTCCCCCTCCACCAGACCCCCAATACCCTAAAAGAACACCCCACGCATCTTGTATAGCTGCTCTGTAAGTTGAATCACAACCTGAGAATGGCCAACATATAGGGCCGAAACATGTAGTTGTGTATCTAATGTACTACTAGGTGAAACATAGTTGTGTTTGACTGTATGTGTAACACACAATAATTCTTTGTTATTGAAGTTCTTTTCCCGACATTAGAAGATAATTTTGTCTTCTTGACAAAGTCAAGATTGGTTATGGGCATCAGTGGATATATAGTGAACATTCCTCAGGGGGAAAAGTGGCTGTAGGAAGGGCATATGTTAAGAGTGCTTCGAGGTGAACTTCTAGGACACGGCACGGTATCTGATTATAAACACACATGCAAATTTACTTCAGTAGTAAAATGTCATGTCATGTCACGTCATGTCAAATAGGGTTTACAATCAAACTCTATGCGGAAAATACCACGAAATTGGAGATAACAGTACAAAGCGTGTTCTATACAACAGCTACGTTTAAGCGTTTTCGCACAGCCGCAAGAAGCACCTGTTACCTTCCTTATATCCGCCCGTCCTTCCGTCTGTGTTTTCGCCCGTCTCTCCTAATTTTCAATCGGCTTCCACTGGACGGATTTTCATGGAATTAAATATTGGGAACTTCTACGAAAATCTGTTGAGAAACCCAAAATTTGGTTGTAATCGGACAAAAATATCGGACTCTACATGAAGACCCACTAATATTTATTGTTGTCGGCGACTTTAAATCGCCATAAGAGCGCCATCTTCAGGTGAAATTGTATCAGGCCCTAAGGATAGCCGAGGAGTTACTTTATATTGTGTTTTTTACTTTGTTCTTTCATCGTTTGGTGGCTCCTGATATGACCATCGCAAAAGCCCGCATTATATCTCAATCAAATTTCCTTTTTCATAATTCCTTATACTGTACAGTGTTAGGATCTTCACTTTTGAGATTTTCTGTGGGGAATTTTGGCTGAATTAAAGAAGAGTCGTTAGAGAATTTATTTCTCCTCTTACTGTCCATATGGCGCTTAAAATATCAATTAGAAATAGGTGCAATAACGTTGACTGAAAAGTCTTGTCCATTATCCATCAGTTCTTGCTTCTGATGGATCGCACTGCATTACTTTCACTGCATACGAACTATTCACGGCTGTCTGCACCGATAATAACGACCCGCCATTGTCGTGGCAGCGTATTTGTTATTGGTCACGTACGGCAACTCACGAAGTGTGTAAGGATTGTTTTACATTGTCTGGAAGGCACACGGACTCTGTATGTTCGTCCTGTAACTGGATGGTACACTCAGAGCTGTCCGCGTTGTGTTTGTGAGGCGGCTATGTGCAAACACAAATTCCACAGTTTGTAAGAAAGTGATATGTAAATGAAAGTAATGTCGGTGCAGTTCAAACCATTTTAGTTGAATAAATGATAAAGAAAACGAAAATCCTAAGTCGGTATAGTCAATTTCAGGTGCAGGTTTGTAACTGGGGATGTTTCGTATAAAAAATAATTTACAGCCACAAGGTCAGGTCAGGGAGTGGAAGGTCACACGACAAACGAGCCTTATTAGCATTCAGCTCCTATTGTCTACAGTTCATCTAACTGAAGTTTAAAATTCTTTTCACACGTAACAGGAAAAAAGCTTGTCTCCACTGTTGAAAGCAAACTGCCCTGACATATAAATATTAATGTTTTACCTCACAGTAAACGCGTTCCTCTCCATTGCAGAAAACTTACTGCGTTATCGTGTTTAGGAAAATAATTGTAATTTATTTTGAAAATCGTATAATATAAATGCATTGTCTCTGCAGAGCATTTAGGGTTGTAATGTTAAATGAGATGATACGTACACCTATAAGTCACGGGGCTTTAATGATTTAATATTTACGCATATCACGCGGGTTTCTTAATCGCGGCAAGTACAAACCTTGATCATGTGTTCATTATGACAAGAAAGAGAGTTCAGCGTTTTTGAATACATGAAAAGGTCCTGTGATAGAAAATTGTAAACTTATACAGAAGATTCATCTTATTGTGACTTGTGACAGTACGTAATTTTCTAGTTGAGGATCAGTGTGCTTGAGGAATGTGCTGCGTTCTCTTCAGGACAAATTTGTGAAGAAGGGTGCTGTTGGTGAACATAGATCACCTCTTTATTTTAAATCCTATTATGTTGTGTACTGTTATGTTTTAAAACCCTTAGTTTGTATACTGCTAAGTTTGTAACATAAATAGTGGGCCTCAAAGCAACAACCGTGTTTACAGAATAAAACACACATGCACGGGCTCATAGATCAAGGTGTGTCCCTCAATATACTGAATTATATTAAGAGGATGTAGTTCAAATAATGGTGCATGTTGCGTTTCGTGCACGCAGATGTGAGATTTACATAGCAGGCTGCGTAACATCTGTACTAGTCGGAGTGCAAGAACATGGTCGAGGAAAAAATAATTAGAACCTGAAGCAAATTATGGGTCGGCAAATAATGTCTAATAAGGATATGTACAAATCTAAATTTTCTGTCCGGTCACTCGATGCTACCGCAAATCTGATAAAGAATACTCAAACGTTCGATTGTTTTTCCAAAATCTTGAAAGGCTGCAGGTTAGCCGCGGCTTTCGCAGCAAATGAAAGTGTTGTGGTAGAGTTTTTGCATGTTACTGCCCTAGCCTAACCTTACTGACTACAACAGTGTTATCCCTTTCTTAAAATTCCAAATACTGGAAGGATGAAGCAACACTGAGATTGAAAACAGCACATACAGACATAGACCGGACATTGATGCTTGTCTGGGATTATGTTCTTGGTCTTACAGGCAAAAAATATGCTGTTTTTTTTATTCGCGACTCTCAACGTAACATGTAAAAAGCAGGACTGCTCAAAAAGTGCTTATGAAGAATGCATTGTTTTCTGTGTACCATAAACTTTAACGTTAAGAAATTTGTATTTTTGCCAAAAAAAATCAATTAATAGGCCTCGTATTATTCTTCTTCCCATAGAATGGAAATATTCACCAAACTGTTTGAAGCGATGTGTGTTTGTAAAGGAAAGGACGTTTATTTCCTATGTGGTAGAAACTGTTCTGTCATTATTGTACAAGTATTTCCATTTAAGTTCTGATTCTTCACTGTATTGGAATGTATTATTTTGACTTTTGTTTTGCTCTTTTGAATTTCAGACGCGGTCGCAAAATTGCGAAAAGCGATTATTAGCTTCGTCATATCTGTCCTTACGTCCGTCTGTCCGCATGGAACAACTCGGCTCCCACTGAACAGTTTTTTTTTTATGAATTTGGATATTTCATTATTTTTCGAAAAATCTGTCGAGACAAAGTTTCATTAATATCGGACAATGATAAAGGATACATGAAGAATAATATAGATTTTTATCATATTTCTCTCATTTCTTCTTAGAATAACAAATATTTCAGACATAAGTGTAGAGACAATCGAAACACATATTTTGTGTTCAATACTTTATTTTAGAAAATCCTACCCCTTATACTGTCACGTGGAAAATTACTGCCGAGTGGGACAGGCCGCTTAAGGAGATATGGCGCATGTGCATTGCATGCTGGATACCTAAGGCTACAAATACACGCACAGGTTGTATAATACTGGTTTACCACTGCAACAATGGTTACACGAACGATCTTCAATGTTAAGATATACACACATTTCCTGTCTTGTTCGAGTTATTCTTGCATGTTACAGTAAATGTAAAGTGATCCCGTTACAGGCCCGGTGTGGCCCAGAGGGTGGGTAGAGGTATAACTTTACTTTTCCACGACCGCGGCACTAGAAGGGTGTGAGTGGTCAGCAGAACGCCACGGCCGCACTTTATTCCCGGGAAAGACGCGGTACCCAATTTACAGGAGGATGTGCTTGGTATAATTGATATTATAAGCGAGCATTATGTAGCTATGTCAACACTAAACAAGTAAGAAATTAATTAAATTGGATTGTTGTTGCTGTAGCTTATGCCTTAGAGGTTAAACGATCTGCAGTTAGTGACATTTCATCTATGCCAGCGCTGTAGGTGCACTTTAATGAGCAGCGGAACTGTAAGTGTAATTATAATTGTAATGATTTAATCGTCACGGACACATGCAGCCTTCGACGCTGCTGCGTCTCTAAGAACCCCGTGGTCCATGGAAAGCGCCTTATTCGTGGCTGCAGCTTGAGAAGGAATTCTCATGTAGGAATTGCGACATGCATCAAATAACTTTGAATATAACCTTGGCATTTCAGTAAAGACTGACAGATTTGTTTATTAACAGTGGTTATATTAAACCCTAGACAATGATTACTCTATCGCTTACACGTCCATAACGTTCGTCCTGGCTGTGAAAACAATATCGATCCCCTAGAGGAGTACGCTGTTTTAATCTTTCCATCTAGGGAACAAGGGGACGTGCTTGGTTTGCAACAGCAATCGGTAAGCTGCCTGTATTTAAATGTCACCAAGAATATGATGTATGCGTCAAGGTGTAGAAAGCAATTTCAGACGCAGACTAATTTACGTAATGATTGAGTATTCAGTTGGACCTGCAATTCCTCGTCCTTTTCACATCAGAATATTCAGAACCGTCTGTTTTGTATAAGCTACCAGTGTGAACTGAAAGGCCCGTAATGAAAATTGATATCTATGAAAAAAATTAATAATGGCGTAGATAATACGAATATTCCAGAAAAAATATTTTCCTTTGTGTTTGCTTTAAAATCCACAATATATATATATATATATATATATATTTTTTTTTTAATTATAGTACATTCATACGTTGCGAATGGAGCAGGCGGCCACAAATATGGAGGGCATAAATGTAAAATTGTCACTGTACAAACATTGGAGACATTTGGGGGAATGGTAGTGCCGCTGCACTCGTTCTTATTATCGATATTGATTGCGTGATTAGTTAGCTTCACTCCCGGCTAGCTTTAATCCCCTAGGAAGGGCCCCGATTTCCATCAAGTAGGAGCTGAGCGGATCCAAGAGCTCTGATAGTTTCTTCTGAGAACAGAATGCTCTCAACCGTGCTACTGATCGAACCATGAATCCATAGTTGTTAATCTCGTAGCCTATCCGCCATACCGACTACACCATACAAGGGGGTAGCGGCAAGCACACATAGGACATATTTTAAGCCCGCTTTTAAGCATTTTTCATCAAACGCCCCATACCAATTTATGCTACCCATATTTCTTGATTTACGCCATCTCAACTTCGTTTAACACATTTGGCTGTCTACATTCTATTACGATAATCCCTTACTTCAGGTAGGTTTACCTTTTGTGTTTTACGCTTTACTGTTTTAAGAACAATTTTTGTGAATTACTTAAGCCCGATGGTTTCTCTTTGAGCAGCGTTCATAGCGAGGGTCCGGTGTCAAGAATGTTCACACTCCTTCGATTGCAGGACTTGTGGTGGGCTTTTGACAGTATTGTCGCGAATATTGCTACAACCACCTTTAGCTGAAGTTTAGTGAGCTTCTTGCCTTGCCAAATCCGGTGCAAACAAAGGAATACTACATAACACAGCAGGAAAGTGGGGACACATATCTGCTTTTCAAGTTAGGAAGGCAGAAAGCTCGATGCTACCACACACTGGGGACACCGACACTTCGTTCTTGTCCTTTTACATGCCAGTCGAATGATATGGGAGACTATAAGGCCAATCAGGAACTGTGATAGTAAATTACAATAGTGCCTATACAGTTTGTTCTGTCTTGAGCAGATAAACCTCGTACGTTGAACAACGTAACAAGAGGTGTCAATAAATACATTGTGACTGTCTTGCAATTAGTATTGCAACCTTGTTGGTAGACCTACACGTACGTCTGCTGTAGTTACCACACATAATATTCCGTAAGTGGAGGTCATGTTCTCCGTCTAAGAGATTAGGCTAATTAAACAGCACACCAAAGAATTATCTTCGAGGTCTGATATACTAACGAAAAGCGTACTACCTGCTTTTCTTGCACTTCCGTAGACGACGCGGCGTCTTTCCCGCAGCGTCATCAGTTCCGGCGTTTCTCTTAACGGCGGTTCGTTAACAATCACTTAGTGCGCAAAATGCAACTACAGTCTAGTTAACTGCTGCATTATGTGCCTGCGGTACGTACATGTATGTCTGTGTGTAGGCATGCATACCCTAACAGTCTTGTCACTAATTAGTTGCAATTTATCCTTGTTTCATAATAGTAATTGGTGCATTTTACACTACTATTCAAAATCTGAACAAACAGAGGTTAGGATTAACAGTAGAAATTTCCGAGATGCGTTGTTTCGAAGAAAGGGTTACTTATAATCTGTGTTCCTTTTGTTTCATAATTCCTTCTGATTTACTTTTCAGAAATACAAATATTACATTTTAGAGAGAGAAAAATCTCATGCACGAAATTCCTATTGGGTTAAGAACAGTTTCGTTATAAATTACAGGCATATATACTCTTTGGACTGATTCTGTATGACGTAGTGTCAGCAAAGCTGACTTTCTTTTATTATTAAATGGTTACAAATAACGCTTTTCACTTTTCCCAGGAAAACTGCCTGCTCATTCTTGTCATTATTTCCATCTTAGCTGTATATGAAGGAAGGCTGACACATAATACCATAGTGGAAATATCCTAAATGGCGCTCCATTTTACAGCTTCTCCAAACTCAGCTGTCTGTTATATACATACATATTCATGGGTACTTATTTCAAGGGAAGTGCAAGCCAACTTAAAATAGATTTTTAAAATAATGTTCAGGTGATCTTTGTGTTAGCGCAAGACATAGTTTTATATTAATAACTTTAAATTACAACTAACTCAGAGCAACTGATTAAACAATCAATCAATCAATCATTCAATCAGTCAGTGTTGACAGTGAAGCAACTCTAATTCAAAAATCAAATCACTGAGTTACTGTAACTCAAATATGGAAGAAAAAAATTATGGGTTGCCCGTGCAAGTAAATTTTAATTGTGTTTGGACTGCATAGGTACTTCTTAGAATAAGTAGTGCAGTGACGTGTTGAATTCGCAGACTAAACGTAGTGGAAGGGCAAAGGTTTTATGGTCAATGAATGATAGTTACCTCCATGACAAGTACTGAGAATTCTATTGAGGAGCAGGCTGCGTTCCTAATTTATTCATTTACATATCTAATTGTAAGGTCTAGAACCAGAATGATGGAGACTGTATGGACCTTAGGAGCATGCAGTCGATTCATATTTCCTTCCATCTCTTACATGTGTACTGAATGAATTTACCGACTGAAAACTTGGCTGACTTTTTTGGAACATTGCGATTAAGAGTAAATTAATTAGGGACACACTTTTTACAAAGTCGTAAACTCGTGTTAATTACAAAACAAATAGCAAGTTTAACTAATGACACGGGTCGTTCTACCACCAATAAGATAATTGAGACTAGAAGAAACATGGCTGCAAAACACCTCAACCCAAGGATTCAGAAACTTCTGCCTATTTCTCGGCATTACGTCTCTCCTCCTTAGGGTAAAATGTCAGTTGAAATTATGGAAAAGGCTCCACTGTTAGTAGATGTACATTTCGACCTGATTCCGTGCAGTACATTCCTTCTTGAGAACATAACACTTGCTGAGAAGGTCATGAAATCTGTCGCCTTTTATGGAACTCCAAGGTTCAGTACGTCTTTTGACAGGGTCTGCCACTGTAGAACACAACTTAGTCCCAGGTAATTTGTTCACATTCTCGTACCTTATATACTTTATGATACATTTTACTCGTAGCTTCCTATCGAAGCCCAATTGTTCAATTGGCCGTCATTTACTCCAAATCCAAAATTTGTATGTATTTCTCATAACTCCCACGTCTCACTTTTTTCATCTCCCCGGATGTACGTTTATATATATCTGTGTCTTCCTTCTTGATATCCTCCACTATAGAAACAACAACATTTCTAGACACCCTGTGCCTCTCAATCACTTCAAAAGTTAAAACAGACAAGCGGATCGTCAGGAATTCACAGCTCGCTCTCTCTGACCCTGAAGTTCATTCTAGATTACAGCTCATCCTTCTCAGTTTACCACAGATTTTACTCTTCCTCTAAACTTTACTTCTGTTTCATTGTTTTGCATTTTTATTTATTCCGTTTGACTATCTTTCTCCCAATGGCAGCACGATTCCAATCACAGGCCGCACTAGGAATATGTTATTTGTGGAGCACTTTCGAAAATTATCTTTGTGTTCCATGCGAAGTACAAATCGATAAGAGAAAAAAAAAGATGACTTCCTTTTGTATGGCTAACCGCAGCTATGCATAGGGACTCAACAAGAATTCGAAGAAGTAAAAGGATTTATGCAAGATGAGAAGGAAACCAATATCGCATGCTATGCAAGAATTTGTCGATTTAACAATTCACTGGGCGAAAGATGGAGGAAAAATAAATTGTGTGTATGTATGTATGTATATATGTATGTATGTATGTATGTATTATGTATGTATGTACGTACGTATGTATGTGTTTGTATGTATGTATGTACGTTTGTATGTGTGTATGTATGTATGTATGTATGTATGTATGTATGTATGTATATATGTATTATGTATGTATGTACGTACGTATGTATGTATGTGTTTGTATGTATGTATGTTTGTATGTATGTGTGTATGTATTACGTTTGTATGTGTGTATGTATATATGTATGTATGTATGTATTATGTATGTATGTACGTACGTATGTATGTATGTGTTTGTATGTATGTATGTTTGTATGTATGTGTGTATGTATGTACGTTTGTATGTGTGTATGTATATATGTATGTATGTATGTATGTATGTATGTATGTATGTATGTATGTATGTATGTATGTAAGTATGTATGTATGTGTATGTATGTATGTATGTATGTAAGTATGTATGTATGTGTGTATGTATGTATGTATGTAAGTATGTATGTATGTGTGTATGTATGTATGTATTGTGTATGTATGTATGTACGTATGTATGTATGTTTGTATGTATGTATGTATGTATGTAAGTATGTATGTATGTATGTATGTATGTATGTATGTATGTAAGTATGTATGTATGTGTGTATGTATGTATGTATGTATGT
>Ga0123355_10015501_pt1 | contig 11979 bp, 8 predicted proteins | sample TergutEmb28metaG_3_FD_89872 | JGI IMG/M metagenome (GOLD analysis project Ga0123355, IMG submission 89872) | Embiratermes neotenicus P1 segment gut microbial communities from Petit-Saut dam, French Guiana - Emb289 P1 | ecosystem: Host-associated > Arthropoda: Insects > Digestive system > Gut ... | reverse complement strand
GCTTGTGAGTGCGGTAATGAACCTTCGGGTTCCATAAAATGCGGGGAATTTCTTGGCTAGCTGCAAACCAGTTAGCTTCTCAAGAAGGACTCTGCACCATGGAGTGAGTTTGTTCTTGTTTAATTTTGTAAGTTACGTATTTTTATTTTATGTTTATGTATTCTTCTTGTTATGTACGTTCTGTTCTGTATATTCTGTTTTAATCGTGCCAACTGGCACTCTTCGGCTACTTCGACGGAGGTTTTTCCGTGCTTTTTCCTCAGTTGTAAGGCAAATGCCAGGGTATAACTCGCAAAGACGTGGCACGGCCCGCACTCCTCCCCATTTGATCGTGTTGTTCTGTGTATTGTTTGTGTGTAAATATGTACAGTACTCGCACTACTCTCACAGGGTGTCAACCCAATTGCAGTTAACAAATATGTCTAAACATGTCAATTCCTATCTAAAGGCAAGAGGCAGGATCACAATCTATACACAACTTTATCTTACATGTAAAAACAGCCACATGTTTCGGCTATACATATTTAGCCATCATCAGGCTGCATATAGAACCTTGAAAGAAAACTATAAAATTCAAAACAATAAAGTTGTGGGGGGGGGGTGGAGATATCGTCTTTGAATTATGTACAATTATACAAAACTATATAAAGCACATGAAAATATATGTACTTTGCTAGAGGATTATGTAAAATTGTATAGATTATAAAAAGTCGTTAAAGATTTTTAAATAATAATAATAATAATAATAATAATAATAATACTGCTCCTAAAGAAGGTAAGGAGAATCATTATTATTTTTAAAAATTACATTAGTGCGCATTATGTCCAGTATGGCAGTAGATACTATTAAGTAGGCCTCAGAAGATTTTTCAGCACACGTTCAGTTTATTTTCCTAAAACGTTCTCCGTCTTACATTCAGAAGGGCGTTCATGTTGAAGTTAATGCCGCCACACATCTTTGAAGTGGCCTGCATGCCGCCAAGTACTCGTCTGGACAAGAACTTCAGACTCAAGCTGCCGCCCTAAAGGCTTATGTGCAATGACCCTGAAGTTTCACTTAAGGCTACAGCCACGGTGTTAATGAGATCTCTCTCTTGGTACGTTACACACCGTAGATCAGTAGTTATTTTCCGACGTTTCGAGACAACTTACAGATCCTGACTGCTTGACCCTTGAAGATAAGACCCATAGGTTGATCCGAAAACTCAGTAACGAAGTACAAATCCACGCTGCGTAACATCCAAGAAGAGCGGATATCTGATCATAATATTTCTGGAACGCAAACAGCGCGATGCATAAAAAGAAACAGAAAACGCAATGGGTCGAGAAAGCAGTAACAGCGCAAAACAGTGCCAAGAATCAAATCTTTTAAGTGATAAACTTGTGACAAGGAAAATCAACAGCTTTTAAATGTAAAATACATTATATTTTCAGTCGATATAGCGACTGACAAAAAAAAAGTGGGCCGGGTAGCTCAGTCGGTATAGCGACTGACTAAGGGCTGAACGGTCCGGGATCGAATCCCGGTGGTGACGAGGTTTTCCGCCCGTCCAGACCGGCCCTGTGGCCCAGCCAAAATGGATACCGGGTCTTTCCCGGGGGCAAAGTGCGGCCGGGGCGTGCTGCTGACCACTCACCCTTCTAGTGCCGCGATCATGGAAGAGTAGAGCTATACCGCTACCCACCCTCTGGGCCACACCGAGCCTGTAACAGGATCACTTTACCTTTTTACATTATATTTAAATCTCCATTCACATCAACGAAGGTCTATTACCAATGTAAATTTCTACGCAACCAAAATCATTCCATGTTATGCAACATTTAATACTTTATTTGTATTTTAATGGTATTGTAAATATTATGGAAATCCATTCTACATAAACAACACTGCGTGTATGAGATAACCTGACGATGGTTCAGTAAGAACGAAACAAGTAGCCTTTAAAATAAAGAAAGTTAATAACTACGTATACAATAGTTGTGTTTAACGGCAACTATAAAAAATTTGTTTAACTTGCAAACCTTTAACGCCCAGTGGTCACTATACGAACCACCAGGCTCAACATTTTAAAAATTCCACTTCCTGTCGAAGAGTGCATTTATGTGTTTTGTATGGCTGTAGGGAAAATAGCCCGCAATTAATGTCCAACACAATATTAACTGTGACTTTTAATTAAATCAGTTGTCATGATTTGTTTATTTTTCTGTTTTGTCCTGGCTTTGCTCTAGTCTCGTTTTGCTCTAACTGAATCCTTGTACTTGTGCAATTTTTTTAACGGAACGCCAGTTCATAAGGCGCACGAATCCCGGCCGCCAGGACTCCCGGGCGACTGAATATTATACGGTGTCACCTAACACTTTTGGGCCCTCAGTATGCTACATACTTGATGCTACTCTGGTGATGTCCAATATTTTTGAGGTGGGTCCTAGATTTTTAAAAAATTGTGCATTTCTGCACTAGACGGTTGAGTCAGCAAGTAAACAAACGTTGAACAGAATCTACATATATTTTTATGGTTTATTAATAACACTGACCTAGCTCACAATACACAGTGTCAAATAGTGTAGAAACTAACGAATCCTGACTTCAAAGAAATGCGAATTGAAGCAGTCCTGGCCTAATATGAGGTACTGCCCAGTATCTGCTTCGAGGGGCTGAGGAACACCACGAAAAATCTCAGTCACAATAGCCGATTTGTGAACACAGATTTGAAGCCGGTACCTCCAGTGTAAGAAGCAAGAACGCCGAACAGTCGCTCGTGACGTTCTATGATTATGATTATTATTAAAAATAAAGGAAATATATAGAGTCCTTATTTTGTCCGACAGGAATCTTCTGCCACCACCCGCCACTATTTTGCCGCGCGTCTGGACAGTGTTCTAAGTCCGCTACGTTAGTACGTAGGCGAGCCGACTTGAAATGGCAAGCATTACTTGTGTGATACAGAAAACTGCACACATATAATATTAATGGGAAACGAGAATAAAACAGGGCACAAAGACAAATCAGGCTTAGACTGAATCACGAATATTACAGTAAAATAGATCTTACGAAGTAGGCGTGAGGTTGTGGAATGGGTTAAATGGAAATAGGAAAAGGCCCAGTGCCAGTTTGTTATGAATACGGCAATGAACCTTTGAGTTCCAGAAAATACAGGGTTATTCAAAATGATTGTCGGGGTTTTAACAACTTGTCATACACAATACACTTGAGATAGGAGTATATGTTTTTTTTTAATAGAAAAACACTCCAAGTATTTGTTACACACCTTAAAGATGCTCTATATGTGCACCCTTTGTGATTCTACGAACAAAAACACGATAATAGAGTTCGTTCCGCATGTCAGCGATGATGGTTTCAATGGCGGTTCTGATTCGTACCTTCAGTTCCGGGATACACACGCACCCTGTCTCTTGAAACTGTGCTTATCACCTTCGAATGGAATTGTCAGGTGGTGGTTGTATCCCGAATTTGGTGCGGAATTGCCGCTGGACAATTGTACCCCGACAGTCATTTCGATTAACCCTGCACAGTTGTCTTGACCAGATGAACGACTATTAGCTTCTCAAGCACTCTTCTCCCTGCAGTTCGCGACAGGGTTTAACACCTTTTACTTCCATCGACTGACTTAATTCCGAGAGTATGTAGGCTTTTTCAAACGTTTTAAAACCTTTTCATGCAGCAGATATCAGAGGCTGCTTTGTCGGGGGTTAATCCAGCAGCGTCAATGTGCTCACTCAGTCTACAAACCAAATACAGAAAATGTGGACATCTGACCGTACGCCGTTATGTGCCTTCACTACGTGGTGCTTATACACCAGAAATGTCGTAGTACTGGAAAGTGATCATTCTTATGCGAATGTCGCATAGGTTACCAGCGCAGAAGAGATTTAACACACAACTGGTCATAACATTTGCAAAATTTATTGTAGAACAGGTATAAAATAGTGCAGGTGACATGTGGAAATCCCACACAACTTATTTTCTCCTTACCATTATGTCATATAAAGCTTTATCGCCATTGCTTTTCAACTTTGATTTAGGATGCGCCTTTAGGAGGGTTCAGACAAACCACGTGGGCTTGAAATTAATTGGTGCACATCGGCTCCTGGTTTGTGCTCGCAGTGTTTATATAGTGGGCGGAAGAACACAGGCTATAAGGAGAAACACAGGAGCTTTCGTAGCCGCCAGTAAGGGATCTGTCTAGAAATAAATTTGGAGAAACATAAGAATATGTTCATGTCTCGAAATCAAAATGCAGGACAGAAGCATAAAATAAAGATAGGCAATAAATCCTTTAAAATGATGGAACAGTTCAAATATTTGGTAACAACCAGCAAATCAAAATTCCATTCATGAACAAATTCAGAGAAGACGTAAGTCAGGGAATGCTTGGTATTATTCAGTTCAGAATTTTTTGTTTTCCATTTTGCAATACGAAAACATAAAGATTAAGATACACAGAACTGTAATTTCGCTGTTGCTTTGTATGGGTGTAAAACTTGGTCTCTCACACTGAGGGAGGAACATTCGAAAATAGGGTGCAGAGGAAGATATTTGGGTCTAAGAGGGAGGAGGTGAGAGGGGAGTGCAGAAAATTGCATAACGAGGAGCTTTATGATCTATATTCCTCAAAGAATATTATTCGGGCGATAAAATCAAGAAGACTGAGATACGTTGGGCATGTGGCACGAATAGGAGACAGGATAATTGCATACAGGGCTTTGGTGGGGAGATATAAGGAAAAGATGCCACTTGGATGGCCTAGGAGTAGATGGTGAGATAATATTAAAACGGATCTTCAATAAGCAGGTTGGAGAGGCACATGAATTGGACTGATCTGGCTCAGGATATGGACAGGTGGCGGGCGCTTGTGACTGCGGCAACGTATCTCCGGCTTCCATAAAAGGGGGGATTTTCTCGACTAGCTGATGACCTGTTAGTTTGTCAGAAAGGCCTCTGCTTCGTGTAGTTACAATATTGATGTTACCTATACGCTGGTGTCAGTCTGTGTATAAGCAAGACCTGTCTTGTTAATTTTATTTCTTCTTGACTCTGCTCTCCCATTTAGTTGGCACGTGTCTACACTGTAGATTAAAATTAACTGCTGTTCCCTCAGGAATTTTTCCTAACCAACTACAGACTGATATTCATAAAACAAGTAGCCAATGTAACCAAAATATTAACTTCAGCTAAATTACAACAACATATAATAGCCGAGGGCCACAGCATTTCTGACGGACAGTCGTTTAAAATGCAATGACGTGTCCATCCCATCCCATTCACTTTCATTTCCTAACCATCACAGTGGTGGTTTGATTGCGGAAGACCAGTGCTATGAAAGATTAAACAGTGTCCAGGCAGTGATTAGTTCCCTGGTGTACAGAATGAAGCATTAGCATGCCTGATACTGCGTGGAGGGAAGTGGGGTGCTAATGTTAATTTCCAGGCACGTCACAGTGGTCATTTCGAACGCAGGGGTATTTTTGAAGCTCTGTTTTAAAACACGCGGTTAACCCTAGGAAACATGTATGGAAGGCCATTCAGAGGTAAGCTGAGTTGGAACAGAAATTACAGTACAGCACCAACAGCTACTAATGCATTATACACGGTTTTATAAATAATAATAGAAGTATCTTGTTACGGAATGCTTAATGCAAATCTTGTTGCAGTGTAAAGCTATTACGGAAATTGTAGAGGGCTAAGTTATATTTGAATAATGCTGATAAGTTAATACTGGATGTTGTGAGGAAGGAGAGAACTATGCACCGGGCTTGTTTGTTATTATTTTCATTCGAATATCTAAGTAAATAAATTAAGCAACAAACAGTCCATAATGAGGTTCACGTTACTGGCGGCAAGAACTGAGTCCATTTACTCAGTCACCAGAAAGAATTTAACATTCATAGGTCCGTGCATCGCTAATATATGCGCAGAGTAAAACCAATAAGATGCAACGTTTCACAATTTATTTATTTCTGTAAGACGCTCTACATGTTTCTGACGGTTTTTCCGTCCATGATCAGGAGCTCAAAACTGCACATACAGCGTCAGGTATTTGTCAGACCAATAACTGACGCTGTATGTGCTGGCAAGCTAGCAGCAGGTAGCCGTATTGGTCTGAAAAATAACTGATGCTGTGTGTGCAGTTTTGAGCTCCTGATGATGGACGGAAAAACCGTCTGAAACATGTAGAGGGTCTTACAGAAATAAATAGTGAAACGTTGCATCTTGTTGGTTAAACTCTGCGAATACACCAAACAAAAGTTGACGAAAGACCGCGATATTTGAGACTAGTGATCACAGCGCGGCTGTAGAAGAATCCAGTCCCCAGGAACATGACGCCGGGTGGACTTGCAAGCGGTTAGTTCGACGGACTGTAGTTCTTTTACCGTCGGGGTCGCACAGTTATAGGAGGACATCTTACTCTTTCACCGCTGAGTAACATCTCAAATACATGAATCTTCATTTCGAAGACGTTTTCTGAAAGAAATGTTTACCTCCAAATCCGAGGCACATAACGTCGCTGTGCGATGGGTTGTGCAAATTAACATTTTTTTTTTAACCTACAGGTTTCCATTATACACCGTGATGAAAACCATTTCATTCTTGTTAAATGTTAAATAAATACAAAAAATTTCGGAGCCCTTTACAGATGTTTCTAGAATTCTTTTACATTCTTGTATTTGTTAATGAATCGAGCTTGATTGGCTGTATACAGTATACAGATCCTGTTCAACATTGCATATCCTCATGGTGATAAAACAAAAAGAATTAGCCTAATACGTCGGATGGGGAAAAGCGGATCTGGATTATTGTAAAAATTCAATTCTTGTGAAAATAAGAACCCATTTGGGATGTCTAGGCGTGGTGGGAATCATATTAAAATGACCTCTTAGTGAAATAGGCTAATAGTCACGACCTTCGTTGAGATCATTCAAGACAGGATCATACAAAGGGCTATTTTTTTTTTTTCGAAAATCTTGGTCGTTTTCCAAAATTCTGTAAAGACGTCTGACTCATCTAATCCACACACCCAAAATATCTTTACCATCTGATTTCACTACCGTAAAAATATTTTCCCAAAAAATATAGAACTCTTGGTCTGTCATTACGCTTACTGTAGGCAACGTCTGCTCACTTTCTGATGTTGACAGAACTAATTCTCCAAGTCATATAATGCAACACTCACTTCGGCTGCAGAATTATACTGCACCTACGTGACCTCTCACGGTACACATTCGAGAACGTTTTGTTCGCAGTAATCTGAAGTACGCTTCAGGACGTCATGTTCCAAGAACGAAGTCTGGAATTAAATCGTGTGAAAAAAAATCTGACATAATCTTAGCTACGTGTTGCTACGGAATATAGTGTCAGGCGCAATGACGACAATTATCTTACTTACCATTCAACACAGGTACATTGAGCGGGAGGGGGGGGGGGGGGGGGGGGCGGGGGCAATTATGTCACCAAACGATCTTTCCTTCCTTCATTCATTTCCTACTTCCTTCACGTATCAATTTCCTTCTCTGTTTCTACCTTCCCATTTTTCCTTCACCTCTCTTCTTTCACCGGTCTTTCCCTCTTTCTTCTCTTTCGTCTTCCATTTACTTCGTTGGTTTCTGAACCACGTTCGCATGACTGGGGATTATCATTACTGTGGCGTACATTTTAGTGATGCTGTGTCATCTGCATGGGTTATCTTCGCAGAATGATTCTGACCACGAGTTCTCGGATTTTATATCGCTCTTTCAGTTGCATATATTACATACAGACAAATATTACGTCGTGCATCTATGCTATTTCAACTGTACCCTTCAACAGCATGTAACGCTGATTGGTGGGAAATGTATCGACAATCTTCATTCTCACAGATTAGGCTACACACCATCAGTTGACTCATTACAGCTCTCTAATACGGTTTTAACTGCATACTTTACGTACTATCAAATGACAACGGAGGCTCGTCATTAATTTAGAGTAGGTAGAGATTTGGAATGACATGGTCGTGGGTTACTGACTGAGCTTACGAATACGGCAAGTTATGATTGGAAATTGAACTGGGAGCTATTCAGTGCTGCACTATGTTTACAGTTTCGTTCCATTCTGCTTAAGCTAGAGATATAGAACACAGGCAGCCAGCGGAGCCGAATTTCAGAGCAGCGACGAGATAAAAGAACCGCAGACAATTTCATATAGGAAAAAGATCCCTCATCATGACACCAAGAAAATAAAACTGTTACAGCCTTTTTGAAAAGGGGTTGTGGGGCTTCTAGTTAATATTCATTACTCAGAGGACGTACAGCGTAACGGAAAGAGAAGGCCCTCAACACCCCACCTCCCCACGATGGACGGGTATCAACATTTTAACCCGTAAATGTTCTAAGCCAAAGGGATTTTATACACCACAGTACGCCACATTTGCTTTAGGGTTCTGTCTCCCCATCATCCGCCCTCTATCCTAGCTCATCGACTAGTGGTATGTTTACGCCCCTTTCTCAATCCATCTATTTTTAGTTATTACACGCTCAGAAAGCACAGAGGCTGTCCTCATTATTATAAACTGAAACTGACATATGACAGCTCTTCAGATGTATGGAAGCACATCATCCAGCCACATTTTTTAAATTAATAGGAAACAATCTATCATTCTCTGGCCTTATAGCGTGTAAGGACCATGATAGAGTCAAGTGCTAACAGAAGGCTTTCCATATTTCACCCTAGGGAGGTGCTTCCGAGATTGCTACCCTACTTTTTTCTTCTCCAAAAGTTGCTCTATCTTAGTCAACTAAGACCAAGGTCTATAGAGATGTGCAAAGGCAAAATGTATTATCATTATTAGTTTAAAGGCAAAATGTATTATCATTATTAGTTTAAAGGCAAAATGTATTATCACTATTAGTTTAAAGACTGTTAACTGGCTGATACGGAGACGTTTGTACAGACTATGTAACTGACTAAACAAGACAAATAAGATCATCACTATCAAACTAATTAATAAATTAATAAACAAAAAAACAAGTAAGTTACTGCAAATAAACGAAACAAGAAATTCCCCAACAGAGTTCACTCAGTTTGCAGGCACTGAACGGAACATTTCATCACTTCCAAGACCCGCTAGATGGACAACATTCTGAGCAATTTAAATCCAGTTACACCTTCACGACCGATTAATTTATGACACATATTAATATTTTCCTCCACTCTTCTTGAACGTCTACAAGCAGCGCCTTTCAGAAAGGTTTCTTCACAATGAATAAACTCTCTTAGAAACAAATACCAGATCATGGTGATCAACGGTATGCGTGAAGAACTGTGGGTAAAAATTACCACGCGCATTGGCTTTCAAATAATTCGAATCAGGGTAAGTGGAACTGCTATTTTTAAGATTTAAAATTTAAAGTGTTTGCTAACTGAATTTACATTCCATTTTGTTGAGATTTCACAAAATGGACTATAAACTGATTATCTGAGGTACAAATATAGGAAAAACGTAGTTTACCAGTAGCGATTTAAATTGCCACTGATTGACTAGCCAGATGGGATGATGTTACGTAAAAAAGCATAGTTTATAATTGTGACTCAGGAACGCAAACATATTTTATGAGCTCCAGATTACATTTGCCCCGTGAGTTTGGGGAAAGTGGAACCTAGAACTACCTCCCACCACATAAATCACATAAATATCAATGGGATCAATCGAAATGGAAGAACATAACACCACTTCAACTTCCTACACATTAAAGACGGTGTACTGTTTTTTCATTATTGAAGAAAAGGGTTGGAACCCATTTACTGGTGTCCTCTTGTTAATTTTTACGTTTTGTTGACCGTGAATTCCTGTATAATCTTTTTCAAATGAAGCCAACTAGGTGCACACTACTCCTTAGTATATTTATTTCAACTTCTCTACATGTTTCGGGCAACTATATGCCCATCATATGGAGAACTTACTGTGTCTATGCGACACTGGTATTTTTTACTCTATATGGGTGGCTGCCTGGTCGGCAGACCAGATAGCCACCCATATAGAGTAAAAAATACCAGTGTCGCATAGACACAGTAAGTTCTCCATATGATGGGCACATAGTTGCCCGAAACATGTAGAGAATTTGAAATAAATATACTAAGAAGTAGTGTGCACCTAGATGGCTTTCTCTTGTTAAATTTAAATCTTGAAAATGACGTAACTAAAATGACCTGCTGTGTAGGAGAAAAAGGGGTGAAAACTTCCAACTCGGTAAATTCATAAACCTAATTTCCTATAACCACAAAATCAGTTAAACTAATTAAAACATGCTTAAACGGATATACAATAAAATATAGAGGCCCAAATGAAAATATGTGTCCAACGCATTTCCGATTCAACATAGTCTAATAAGCACAAAGGGAAGCATATTCTGCATGACATCTGTTGGGGTCAAGTGTGCGTGTGTGTAGTGTTGTGACAACAGGTTTGTGTTTCCGGCCAATGAACAGCAAACCAATGGAGCATGAAACACCACAGAGCACGCATCTACAGACCCTACTCAATTGCATTTCGTTTTACATTTCTGTTACTTCACGCCCTTTAGAAACAAAATCGACATGTGGTAGCATCCTCAAGAGACGACGCTGCTTACGGCTCAGGTAAAATCTGGTAATCAAAAATTGGATGGGATGCTATATATATATAGACAAGGACACGTGGCCAAATTTATCTTCAAATTATATTCATCTTAAAGGACAAATAATCATAGAAAGGCAAAACAAAGCTGAATTCGGGCAAGCAAAATCGTCAAATATCTAGTGTTTGATGTTTTGTGCAGTAGCACTGAAAAGTCTTGAGGGATAAATCTGTCGGAGATATACGCTGCCTTCATATTTCTTGTCGAAGAGATTAAGCTGCGGATGCAGTTAGCTCGTAACGGCAGACTGTAAGAAGGGTGGTCAATCAGATACACCCGGGAAGCAAGGAATCCTGTTGAGTCCAGCAGGTGTACCTCAGAAAGGTTAATATCCACATACCGCACTGCACGGTGTCACAAAGTAGATGACAAAATTATGAAAAATAACAGCCATGAAACACAATGATATTGTTGTGTTTGACTGAGCGTATTCCATACGTAACCCCTTACTATTATAAGAAACACAACGGGGATGACGCACATCAGAGTCATGAAACCCTTTTATATTCACACTGTGAACAATAAAAAAAGCAAATAAAAGCAGTTTTATTTGCAATGCCGACCATGAAGGGCAATGCATTATGCGACCGCTCCCAGGCTTCTGTCCCTTGGTAAGAGCAGCATGAATATGTAGTACGGACACTGGTGGAATGTTACTGGCAGGGTAAAAACCCAATTAGTCGAAAAGGAACCTGTCCTACTGACACTTTGCCCAACAGAAATCTCACACAGGTTGGTCCGCGGTTACGCGCCGGTCTCCGCCGGCGACAAACCTCGAGTCGTGGCAAGGCCATAGACTTAAGAAGAAGCGAGAAAAAGTACTGTTTCTGTACCACGTTCCCTTAAGTCCGAAATAACGTTACTATGTTTGAAGGCTCCCAGGCTTCGTCTGCTTGTGTTCTGGTAACAGAGGCATTAAGACTAATATGAGTACGAAATATTGGTGAAATTACACCGATAGGCGTCAAAATCGAAGTAATCGGCAAACATCATGTTCCTCTGTTCACTACGTACCTCACAGGGACTGGCCCACGAAGAAACTCGAGCCTAATTGAAAATAGTTAAGTATAAATTTAGGATGGATACTTAAACACTTGATTATCGAATTAATGTACTAATGTATAATTCGTAGATACAATTAAAATTATAAAATGTTTAAAAGTGCTCCAACATGTTTCGGATCACAGAGGATCCATCATCCGGGAGCCTTATAGAGTGCTTGGCTAAAATTACAGATATGGTTTTATCTTGTCCGTTGATATGGACGTGGTGGGTGTTATGGCAGCATATGCTGCCATAACACCCACCACG
>Ga0123355_10015500_pt1 | contig 11979 bp, 7 predicted proteins | sample TergutEmb28metaG_3_FD_89872 | JGI IMG/M metagenome (GOLD analysis project Ga0123355, IMG submission 89872) | Embiratermes neotenicus P1 segment gut microbial communities from Petit-Saut dam, French Guiana - Emb289 P1 | ecosystem: Host-associated > Arthropoda: Insects > Digestive system > Gut ... | reverse complement strand
TACTTCATTCACCTGCCTATGAAGATGGAACCGATAGTGAGTTCCGAAACGTCGGCAATTAGAACTCAGACGCCGGGGAATTACCCAAAAAGGAATAGATTACATTTAGAACACGGCGAAAGCTTAAAAACAAGAATAATCTATAAGGTTTAAATTATTTCTAGTCGGTAGATTGACAAGAGGCTACAAGACATTCCAGAAACTTTCCAATCAATATAAACTGGATTATGTAACATTTCGTTCAGAGTACAGGAACTGCGCAGCGAAACGTTCCGTTACAATCCTTGCGAAATACGTGATCAGAACAAGAACACAGTATGAAAGATGCATACAACGTTAAGGGGAACATAAAAAAAGAAAGAAAAAGACACTAGAAAGAAGGTTGGCTGTTACCTTTGCATGTTTTATATCGTCCAAATGATAAACTAATTTAGCCTTATGTGTTCAATCCAGTACATAACCACCGGTTTCAGTAATAATGTTACATAATGGGGCAACTACTACTACTACTACTACTACTACTACTACTATTACTACTAGGACTGTTAATACTACCAATAGTACTATTAGTACTAATACTACCAATAGCATTACTACTAGTACTACTACTAATACTACCACTATTACTACTACTATTACTAACACTATTATTACTACCAATAGTACTAAAGGTAAAGTTACCCGTTACAGGCCCGGTGTGGCCCAGAGGTTGGGTAGAGATATAGCTCTACTCTTCTATGACCGCGGCACTAGAAGGGGGTGACCAGTAGTACTACTAGTACTAATTAATAATACCAAGAGCAGTACTCTTCCTCCTCCTCCTCCTCCTCCTCCTACTACTACTACTACTACTACTACTACTAGGACTGTTAATACTACCAATAGTACTATTAGTGCTAATATTACCAATAGCATTACTACTAGTACTACTACTAACACTACCACTATTACTACTACTATTACTAACACTGTTAGTACTACCAATAGTATTAAAGGTAAAGTTACCCGTTACAGGCCCGGTGTGGCCCAGAGGGTGGGTAGAGGTATAGCTCTACTCTTCCATGACCGCAGCACTAGAAGGGGGTGACCAGTAGTACTATTAGTACTAATTAATAATACCAAGAGCAGTAATCCTCCTCCTCCTCCCCCTACTACTACTACTACTACTACTACTGTTGATGCTGTTGCTGTTACTACTACTACTACTACTACTACTACTACTACCACCGCCACCGCCGCTACCGCAGGTGCCTGTTCTCATACTTAACATGAAAGCTCTGCTTTCTTACTGAGGTGACTGTTGTCAGGGCAGTTAATTCACTGGCTAAATATGTTCGAAAGTATTTCGTATGGTTTAGGCCCCATCTTGCTCAGCCGTACCTGTGATGTATTGCTGTCTTTAAATAGAACTTTGTGCAGTACTATGACGGCCGTCTGTAAAGTGGCTTACCCTAGGCCGAACCACAGAAATGACACTTCTTACAGGAGCAGAGTTTTGTACTTCCGCCACGTGTCCGCTGGCTCTGGGGCTCACTAATCTTCCTCTCCAGCATATTCTCGACAAGAGACGGTTTCCATTCAAGAAAATTGGCCTGGACGTGAATCTAACCTCTCACCTCCATTGAGAATTTATTTAAATACCTGTAGTTTGTATCGGCAACGTGAGGTTTTCAAGAGAACGCTCTGTGACAATTTGCAATTGGAGCACATCTGCTTACTATTTAATATATTTGTTGATAGCACACTGCCATCACCCTGCAACGCAGCAGTAGAATTCTATACCACAACATCGTTGCGGGACAAGGTAACATGGCTAACGTCCCAGATAATTTTTCAAACACGTGTCTGTACTTGAATTCTTGAAATGAGACATCATGGCGACACGAGGGAACTTAAGAAGATATAATAAGTCTAGAATATTAACTGACGTGCAAAATAACTGTTCTAATAGTAGTTTTCTATGAAATGTGTAGAATTTCTATTAGTTTAAACATCTGTTTCGCAAAGTTATGCATGATATTTGCCTAGAATGTGAACCTGTATCAGCTGAAAAATAGGATAATGACAGTGCCTTGTCTTCTATGAATTTTGTCTACCTTGCAAACTCAGATTGCGGAGATTGACGGGGGAGTGGACAGAATGCAGATAAAATAGATTACGGGTTGATGAACTTTGACTGTGAAGGTACACTGAAGAAAATATCTAGAATGCTTCGTCTTTGGGTCACATGCCAAGATATTTGACGCAATTTTCGTCACCCTTGCTCTATAACACCTGCACTGCAGATCAATGTAATGCAGTTCGTAGATCTGAGCTGTCGACGATTTTTCTCTATGTATAGGTCGCTCTGCGGGATAGAGATTTGGTGGTGGGTGGCTTGAACAATTTGTACTGGCTACTAAACCTGCCGTGTCTTAATGTGATCTATGATTTATTTTACAGTAGTGTCAGTAGGTCAGAATAAACAGCACTGAGTGTTTGCATAACTGTAGGAGAGTGAATTGCGAAACAAATTGTGTGAAATATTTGTGATGTAGTTTTAATTACAGTTATGAAATTTGATTGCAGAGACTGATAAAGTTATTTATGTAAATCAAAATAACAAATACCCCATCTGATGATAGAATTCCAAAAGGGCCAGAACAATGTGTCGGAACTGGAAACATTCTCTTGCAGTTTCGTCGTCGCTCAACAGACACACTTCCTATCTGCAGAGAAACAGATGGCGGCCAGAGACCCAACTTTAGATGGACAATCGATAGAAAGACAAATTTCTTTTCTTGAGTTGGTTTTAAGGATGCCTTTTCACGACTCAAAGATATATTAAAAGTTTGTTTTATCGAGATTGACATATTGACATATTGACATATTTTTCCTCTTATATCGGCACTCATTATTGATTTTCAAGCCAAGAAGGAAAGGAACTTGTCCCAAAATTAAGAGGTTGTTATTGATACGTCAAGCTATAAAATAGAAGTTTGCAAGAGGAAAAGTGATGCTTCATTAAAATATATTCTGACCGATTATATTGCTCTGAGTTTAGACCATGCTGCATTACGAAATCAATACAACGGAAATTTAATGTATGCATTCATTGCATGAACACAAAACGCCGGATGTATGATTCCAAAACTTAATTCATTTTAAGAAAGACTGAAACATAAATGTTTGTACACAACAATCATATCAACTGCCAATTAATTTTATTCTGTATTTGTAACTGTAGCTGAACTGCAATACTGATTGTAGGAGCTAATATTTAATCATCATAAAATTATTTTAGTCATGTGTGGAATTTCTGTCATATTATTATTATTATTATTATTATTATAAATTTGAAACATAAGCTGCACTTACTACAGAAAGCTCCCTGAAGATGGCCAACAGTTAAGGCCGAAATATGTCGAACCATTAATTAATAAAGAAGTGCTGTTCCAAATGTTAATGTTAAATTATACACACAACACACAAATATTACAACGCCGTGGGTGTTCTATATTGTTTCTGTTAATGCTTGCACCCTGTAATTTTCTCGATCTGTGTAAACTAGACTTAATAATTGCTGTGGCCACAGCACAAAAAATATTCCTTACTAAACCGATTATTTAAAATTTAAAGACTATTTATTCTCAAACAAACCGATTTAAAAAAGGAAGTCCAAATTTGCAAATAAAACTAATGTGTGGTTTAATAAATTATGGTGCATTATGTGCCTTAATGCGTAGGTGAAAACAGAAGATCTTTGATTACCTGCAAGTTACTTATACCTCATTGTTCCCCATGGAGATATACTCTCTTCCACGTGCCTGAATGCGTGACATATCTTAAGTTTTAAAACTTACCGCTGTAAGTAGGAGGCTATAACATACACTGTTTTTTTGTAACAGAGTTCGGATTTTGTAGGGAGGAAGAACGTGCGCAAACGGAAAATACAAGAAATAAAATGAGTAATGGAGAGAAATACCAAGTTTTATTCATCTTTAATTTCTAGGAGCCGTTTTCGCTACAAAGTGTTATTTCAAAAAGAAGTGCACTTAATAAATACGATTCCTTGTAACTGTAGGTATAAAATGCGTTTTGTTTTAGAGTGGAAGAAGGGCGAAGGGAAATTTTGCTCGAACCGCTTAGTTTAGCCTGGGCAGAAAATTGTGTAGTAAAAGTAAAGAAAAGGGGACAGACAAGTGGCTGTTCAAAGCGAAGTCTTAACTAAAATTTCTTTAAAATTTCTAAGAAAAAATATATAAATTTTGTTGTCTCTCATCTACTGTAAATTTCCAAACTGTAATTATTTTCCAACTCTAATTCTGCCTTACTTTTGTTTTACTTTTGAAACACGAATCACGTGGTAAAGTTTCCAAATAGAATTTAAATTTTTATTTTTTCTAGTATTATACTTGGGAACTGTAATCTTTTTAAGATACATCGGTAACTTCCCGAAGAGCAGGTTTAGAAAAGAAACATTTTCACTTGTGCCATGTGATATGTCAAACACTTTCGGCACAGGTGTTCCAGGGCAAGAGTTCGGAACTGCGTAGTGAATTTTCTCTCTACCTCGTCACCTGTCCTGCCCTATTTGAAGGTCTGAAACTGACTTATGGTTCGCTCTTGGTTTGGCTTTTGAAGGTTTATGGTGGTCTAATTTTTGTTTTTTTTTTTTTGGTGCAATTCTGAATTCTTTTTGGCAAATTGAAGAAATGCCAAAGGTCCCTAAGGCTGGCTTCGCGTGCGTATACATTACTATTCTCTTGGATCAGCTATTATATTAGGCTTTGCTGAGTTACATGTGCAGGTTAGGTTTGTTATTGCGACGCCAGCCAGGCCAAATTTGGGGGCTTAGATTTATGTGCTCAGGGTTGCCATGTACGTGAAATACTCTTGTGTCTTGTTATTATGTTCTTCTGTGTTAAATATTACATTATGTCTTTCTTAATTTTTGAAACCTGTGTTGTGTTATTTGCACTTCTGGAAACCTTCCATGTGTTACGTAATATTTGGAGTGGGGAAGGGGGTAGACTGCAACACAAAAGGTGGCCGACAACACTCTTATGTAATATCTGTAATATCTCTACCTCAGACAAGGTGGCGTAAAATGATTCCCCCCCCCCAAAAAAAGAAACTTGGTCCTTTATTTTATTTTAAAATTTGCGGATAAAACGAACTGTATTTTGTTGTGATGATTTCGCTGCAAGTACTTAACCACGTGATCATAACCTTTTCTTTTATATATATATATATATATAAATGTAGATAAATAAGCATCGAAGAATGGTGGAATGTTGAACAGCTGGAGAAAACAGAAGAAGCTGGTAGAAAAGTGTGGAATAGTGCCACACTGGCTGCCATGGACTTTACAAGTTCCAAACTTAGACATGAGCATCACATTTCTGGTCATTTGTTGGCTGGAATGTAGTCAAAATTAATGACACTCAACGCATTTTAGTTCTGAACATACTGTACTAAATTTAGTGTACGTTGAGTGAATAGTTTCGAAAACTAAATGGTGCAAATAACATAAGTTCAAGGCTCTCTCATGTTGGTTTCATTTCGTTATTTTCACATAAGAAATACCTACAAACATTTTAAATTTTGCGCATGTCCTACACAAAGCACAGACAAAAACTCGTGATGTCGAAGCGATGCAATGTTTATTTCAGATACCGCTGAATTTATTTCAAAGAAATTTAACGTGCAATGAATATAAATAATTTTAGATGTGTAGGCCTAATATTGTTGCACGGAAACTGTGCAACATTAACGATAATTTTATTTTCCTTGTTGAGAGCTACTTCTACGCCAAGTACGTTTATATATCATTTGTACAATATGAGGTCGTTTTGTGTAGCTGCTGTGCGTATTTGTCAGCATCACGTGCAGGAGGTGCTAAGTGTAGCATAAACATATCCAGTATTATAATGTGTGTCTGGGTACGAAGTAAATTCGCGCTGAAATTAGGTAAATTCTCTCATTATACTTCTTCATAACTAAGACGTATTAACAGTAAGTGTGAAACACGGGCTTACATCCTTATTTGGAAAATAAAAAAAAAACATTAAAGAATAGTTAAGTGTAAGATTTCAGGCATTCCCTGCCAAAAGCCATGAAAATGCCCCCTCTCTGGAAGCCACCCGCAATGAAGGGATAAAAACCGACGTTTCGTATACTTGTCTGTCTTCACCAGGGTCGACCAAAAGCACTTGAGAGCCCGGAAGGAATTTAGTGATCGAAGAGGGTTTTTTTTACGAAGCCGTGTGAGTTTGTACTCTGTAACGTTGGGCTTAGCAAACTTATAGAATTCTTTTACCACTGTTACGTTGCAGATTACCTTCCGAAATCCAAATTGCGATTAGTCACACAAAATAATGCGACGAAAATCCGTCCCTCTTTCCCCAAAATCTTAGTTACCATTCCAACATAAAGGCTTTGCGTCAATCATTGAGTAATTTCTGAGATTATTCGTACGAATACGCAACCACACAGACAGTTAGGGTTTCTGTATTAATCTTTCATTTCCATCCAATTCCTGCACAGAATACATAACAACGGGGGTAGGGGCCCTGGGACTGTCAGTCCGTCTGTGCTCTCCAGAGTTTACGGCTCCCTCCACTACCAAATAATCATTTCTACTTTCTTTTTGCGCACAGTTGCTCTTCCCTTTTCCATCACTGGACACTGAGTGGATGTCTTTTTCCACACCTTCAGGCTGTTCTCTCTGCGAAATAATAGACGATTTGTTGCGGGGGGAGTAAGTAGGTGGAGAATCCATGAAGAAAGCCACCTAACAAGATATCTAGAAAATCTACCTTCGTTTTGGTAGACACCAAAATGATTTACTAAGAGACGTCACATACACTGAGCCAGAAAATTGTATACACTTTGATATCGTTTCATATCCGCGATAAGAACCACCTCGTTGCAGCTCGCTCTTTTCGTGAAGATTGCCTTGTAAATCTAATGCAACTCATGAGGAAAAGAAATGGAATCTTAGCCAGTTATGAAATACGCCACCTTTATTTTCACTTTAAAGGCTACTGTTTTCAAACTCTGAGACACAAAGGATTCTAAAAAGTAAACTAATAAGCTTACCAGCGGGGGGGGGGGTTCTTCTTTCAGACGTAGACTTGAATAACCTTAGCCGCCACAATAATCTCGAAGCCAGGAGAAAAAAGGGGAAACAAAGAAAAGAATCAGGTTTCTATGAAATCGTTTATTACAGACACAATATATACCTACTATACTCATTCATTTTAACAGATTTAGGCGTTCGTTTTTTATTTTTGGCTAGCTTTTCTGGGCTTTTTTTATACGTAGAATATTTGGAATATGAGAGTTTTTCTTTTAAAGATAAAGCAATTGTGAGATAAATTTTTATGTTTCTGTCATGTTAAATGTTTTGCTTGTCTCAGTGCATCACTGGTCACGGAGAGATAGTCTGGCGTCACGTATCCAACGTAGCTATAAACACACTGAATTAAACTAAATCTAAGAGACTTTCATGTCGTACATTCCGTGAACTGTTAATGCTTTACAAATTCTTACAGTACCAACAAATGCACATTTCTACCATTATGTATTCAACTCCTAATGATTCGGTTTAACTGCCATCGTCATCAGTGAGCTGACAACTATTTTACTAAAATTTACAGGAATAAAAATTGCTATAAGTTTTAGCAATATAGGTGTCAGCTCACTGATGATGGTAGTTATGCCGAAACATGTAGCTGCTAATTAGGTACGAAATACATAGTAGTGGAAGAGTGCATTTGTTGTTGCTGTAAAGATTTGTAAAAACTGCAATTTTTCTTTTGTTTGTACAGTCAGTTTTTACAATTAAATCATTTGTTTAGATCCTCTATGTCTTAGAGCCTTGGTTTAATAAAGAATTTCATTTTTAAAGTGGCTAAAGAACAATTAAGTAGGTGCTCAATTGTGTACTGCTGCATATATGAACGGGAAATTGGGAATGGGATAAGTAACTTCCACATTATACGGTAAGACGGGGAGAAAAAGGGATACATGGTGGCACAGTTGGTTGAGGCTCTGCTCAACAAGCTGGAAGGTTGCTGGTTCGATTCCCGATGGGTTAATTGGATTCGTCGTTGAATTAATCCTTCTGGCCGCATTATGAACCTGGGGTGCACTCAGCTTCTAACAGAAATGAGTACCAGGGTTATTATTCTGTGAGGAGGGGTTAAAGACGGTCAGTGCGTAGGGCTGACAGCCTTACCACCATCATGTGCCTATTGTCTAGAAATCCTTGGGCCGAAAAGGCCTGTATAGGCATGTAATGGGATAATTTTAACTTTAGAACCAATTGGCCAAATTGTGCACTCCTCCTTGAGAAGCTGATTGCAGCATACTCATATTTTTTGTTTTTTAATGGAATATGTTTAGTCATAATCATCTTACCAACCCTCCCCCACCGCACTGGACACCACACAGAGCCAGAAAAATCCTTTCAAATCGTTTCCCTACCACCCATGTGTGGTTTAGGCTCTATCTTTATGTCCTTGCGGTGGAGTGAAACTGTATATCTGGTGCAGTGGCCATTAATGGACATCCACCGGCTTTACACTGGCAAGAAAGATAATTTACAGAAGATAAAATTACTGGAAGAAAAGTCTATATTTTCCAGATTAAACAGAAGTATGTAGGCCCAACTTAACTAGTTTTACCTTACGGTCTTCTGTTGGTACTAAACGTCCTTGCAGGCCCCTAATCAATACTTCTTCCTTCTATAAAGCTTGTATCAGTGCAGGTGTGCGAATGAAACAGGTGGTGAGGTTGTCACATGATTACCTATTGGCTCATAATTGGTTGTTTCGCTCTGTGACTTCATTTGCTTCTGTGCTATGTTACAGTGGCGGCTCGTCTATTAGACTATAGTTAACACGCAGTCCTGACCCGGCTACCTTCAAGTTTAGCCTTGCCGACAGAGGTACCCAGCTCGAGCCTCGGCCTCGTTATGTTTCGTAACTTCATTCAAACGGATGGTGGAATATTGCCTAAATTGGGCTATGGACATAACCACAGATATTTACTAAACCACAAACAGTCAGTCCATGTTTATGTTCGTACAGCACAGGACGGTGATCTCAAGCTGTAATAGTGAGCAGGTCAAACGAATATCTTTGAAACTTATTTGAGCGCCACCACATTTTGTGTAGGTTAATAAAATAAACTTTTAAAAATTAAGCGTGCAATTACCAGTACTTTTTATTGTTAGTTATAAAATCAAAATGTGCTTTTATTCAAGTGAATTATTTTCTGTTAGCAGATCCCGTTGGACGCACCGTCTAAGGCTTGTGTCTGCGGCCGTTTGTTTTTTGAGACTGCGGGTTCGAATCCCTCTTGGAGCCAGTACGTCTGTCTCTTTTAAATGTTGTATCTTTTCAGGTAGAGATCTCTGCGATGGGACAATTCCTTGTCCAGATAAATCATAGCGATTGTGGTGTGTCTGAGTTTGATCGTGAGACCTCAATGTGGTGGCCCTGACCCACTAGAGTCTGTTGCTGCTTCATGAAAAAAAGTTCTATTTGATGATATATGTTTTTTTATTACTATAGAGGGATAGTTTTGTACCTCAGGACCAGAGGCGAAAAACACTTTAAATTAGAAACAGAAGATTGTTAGGAACCGAGCCAGACCACATTCTATAATTAGGATAAAATCAGGAACAGGGCTGTAGTAAGTGAAATGGCAGTTCGATGTGACCCATGTTCACGTGATTTAGACTGCATAGTGTCAAATTTGAACTGATTGATGAGTAGTGAATTTGACATAATCTCGAATTTTTTTTTGACTGAGATATTACAATCGAGGCATTTGTTGGAAGAACGAGGAAAACTAAGGATTTCAATCAGTACAGACTGTGATTTGACAAGGGTTCAAACCAGATACCTTCCAATTACAGGTCTGTATGTATGCCTGTCACGTGTTTATTTTTCCACGTTAGAATATCATATGTAATAAAATTCTCACGAGCCGCCACTGTAAACTTAAGGCGCTATGGCATCTTTCGGCGTGAACTTAAATTAAACTTCTAACTTAACGTGTTTGCTGATCTAATGACATCAGAGAGTTGTTAGAACAAGTTCGGAGTGGACGCTTACTTGCCTGCAGCTTGTAACACGTCCAGAAGTTTTTATTTTGCCTCTGAACAAATTTTGATATGATAAGTTCTTATTGAATATGCGATTTTCAAGAACGTATTGTTTAATGTTAATTCAGCTGAATATCTACTTAAAATAACAAATAATTACCACGAAGAAGGATTTGTAACTTTCTCGCTTATTGTGGCGCTTTTTATAATTAGAAAATATATACAGGGGTGCTGATAAGTCTTTAGCCCGAATAGGAAGGAAAAAAGCTAATGTTTCTGTCAGAATGGCGTGAATTTACTTCGGCACCTTGCCTTGCAGGAAAAGAAACTTGATGACAGCTGGCGTCTCGATTTTGTTGAAATCGCGCGCGTCCCTGACATGCTTCCGAGCTTGTTTCCTTCCTGGTCGGGCTACGGACTTATCAGCACCCCGGTACTTGTATTTGAGGTACTCTAAACGATTCTTAATCAAAAGTCAAGTTAACAAGTTAATAAATTACTCTTAAAGCTTGTTGTGTTCATGGAATTTTGCACGGAAGGGCAATAAGATCTCACGTCCAGCATTAATAAATTTGTGAAGCCTTTAAAGAGATCATGGCCAATGAAGCTGGCTCAAACGACGATCCTGATGTACATTCGAGAGTTGTCAGGCTTGTAGCTGGGTTGCCAGTTAGCCTGATATAAAATATTCTGGCTTTACCTCTCTTTCCAAGTAATTATTTGGGTAGTACACTAATTAGTTCATAAACAATTGCTTTATGTGTCTTCCAAATTATTATCCAGCGTCATGCAAACATCTATAGCTATGTAATTCGAATACCGGTTCTATTCGCTATACTAAAGAAAAAACAAAATGAAACTGTTACAAAATAATATATTCAATAAAACTGACTAAATAGAGGGAAATAATTTTCTAAATTCTGCTTAAAATAAAAAGATAATTTGGCGAGAAGTTACGGTACTCAATTTGACTTTCATGGAGCCGTGCTTCGTAATATTATTTCTATAGTGAAACCAGCAAGACGCATAAATGTATCAAATTTATTTTATTTTGGAATGACACTCTACATGTTTCGGACGGTCTTTCCGTCCATCATCAGGAGTTCAAGATTGAACATACAACAACAGGCATTTGTCAAACAGATACTGCTCTCTGCTTGCTAGCAGACAGCAGTATCTGTTTGACAAATTCCTGTTGCTGTACGTACAGTCTTGAACCAATGATGATGGAAGGAAAGACCGTCCGAAACATGTAGAGTGTCATTTCACAATAAAATAAATTTGATACATTTGTGCATCTTGTTGGTTTTACTATAGAAATACTCAATTTGCTTTGACTCTTTGAATGTTAGTTATGTCACTCTGATAACTATATTTCAGTTACTGATTTTACCTCGAGTAAAAGTGTTTACACACGAAATCACCTGTAATGGCACGTATAATTTATCATAGATTTTTTCGAAGTCTCTATGTTACCATGAACGTAGACTTAAAATATTACATGTCTACAATACAACTGTCTCAGTCTATTTATTCTTCAATTAACGGAACTGATGCACAAAATGTCAACGCATTTTCCAGCACCCAGTCTTTAGTAGCTGTGGCTGTTCTTTGATTGACTGAAATTACATTACACTTGACATTTTACAGCAATCGTTTATTTAGGATTTGCATAAACTTTTACATATCTCACCGCGCCGAAACGATGAATAATTATTAGTACTTTGGAGGGAAGTGTTACACACACACACACACACACCACACACACACACACCACACACACACAGACACACACACACACCACACACACACACACCACACACACCACACACACAGACACACACACACCACACACACACAGACACACCACACACACACAC
>Ga0123355_10015499_pt1 | contig 11980 bp, 2 predicted proteins | sample TergutEmb28metaG_3_FD_89872 | JGI IMG/M metagenome (GOLD analysis project Ga0123355, IMG submission 89872) | Embiratermes neotenicus P1 segment gut microbial communities from Petit-Saut dam, French Guiana - Emb289 P1 | ecosystem: Host-associated > Arthropoda: Insects > Digestive system > Gut ... | reverse complement strand
TGTCAGTGCCCGTACAGGCAAAATACTTGAACATTCAAGGCTGGAGGAGCGACGAATAGTGGAATATTACTATTGTTACCGTGTTACTACTACTACTACTACTACTACTACTACTACTACTACTACTACTACTGTTGCTGCTGTTGCTGCTGCTGTTACTACTACTACTACTACTACTACTACTAACAGTACTACTACTACTACTACTACTACTACTACTACTACTACTCCTCCTAATAATAATAATAATAATGCTATTACTACTTTTGCTACTAGTAAAGATAATAAATGTTTATAGTGCAACTGAGTTATGGGCCATAAATCCTTAGTTTTCGATATGGCCATGAGCTATAAAAATAAATCTAACATGGTCATTAAGTATGCAGACATATTGTTGATTCTGAGAACGATTAAGATGTCCATAAAGGAAGGCCAGTATATTCCAATGGCGAAAACCTATTTTACAGTTTCTTTTTTGAAATCTTGAATTGAGTACCTCCTTAATTGTATGCACACTTACTGCACTCAAAATCGGAAAATAAGCCTATAGTTACACATATATTGTTGTAAATAAAATTGTTTATCAGATATCACTGCATACATTCAGGAAATATTTTCTTTACACAAGTGTTTAAAACGGAGAATAAAATGTAAAATGAAAGTGTAGATCTTAACAAGATCTTTGTTCTGCTCATGCTTAACCTTTTTAAGATAAGCTTGTATCTTGTATAAAGACCGATGAGTTAAATTAGGGAACCGTGTGCAATAGAGACCATGTTGGCCGGATGTAGAACAAAATTAGTTTCACCATTAAAAGTTTAGTTCAGACCCTCGCATCCAAATTTAATTGAAATATATTTAATAATTTACGTTCTGAGTTGAAACATGAACACTTATAAACATAAGAAAACACTTCCTCTCTTTATGTCAGTTCTTTGATACTTTGTGCAATAAACGCGTAGTAATGAGATTTAACCATGATTGCAAGGTACATTTCGACATTTGTAAAGGAACGTTGAGTCAGGAAGAACCACTCACATAAAAAGCTGATCAATAAAAGAGACACTACAACAAAACTTTATTTCCTTTGAACTATTAATTTTTACGGCCCTAGAGTGCCACTTTTTATGGCAGGCATCCTGTTCAATAATAACAACTCCTGTTTGGCACATGTCCAATGCTGTCGTGTTTATATGCTTACTGCGAACAAATTTGCGAAAAGCGTAGGGTTGGTGTCGCAGCCGGACACTGTTTGCATTCGGGGCGCGTGCCGCCCACAATCGACTTGATACTGACTATATTATTTGTCTATTAGAATTTTTTTTGGCGCAGTTTGCAATCACTTAAAATAACATACGATATGTCCAGGAAATTCAGTTCGTACGTTTATACACCTTCTAGTTCAAGAGTCACATAAATCTCCATTTTGGGGTTTTAAAGTTACTTGTTATTAAATTCGTCAGTTGTATAAAACAGTGCAAGAAAGAAAGGAACAAAGAAAGAAAGAAGAGAAGAAACAATCGAACAATGGAAGCTTTGCAATTTCCATCCGGTTAACTAAATACATATTGCATAGTCCTTATTGAATAAAACAGTAGATAATACATCGCAGAAAGAACCCCCATTGTATGGAACACAAATTTCTTTACTATATTCACGAGATTGCCACTGCGATTTTTCCTCAGCCACCTGGGCCGATTCAAATTTCTCAGGCACTGATATTATTATTTATATTAACATTATTAGCGTCCATTCTACATTATCTTCTCCATGCGGGTCCTAATTTTTTGATCCATAATAAAAATATGTGCGGTTTTTATTTCCATGAAGCGTGTTACAAGGCCCGAAAACCTCCCTGTCCCTTATTTGAGTAACCTAGTAACATCTGATAAAAGACAGCAGACTATGAAACTGTTTGTCTTATGTTTATTGGACCGCGCATTACTGTGATAGTTGAAGAATAAAAGATCAACCTGATGTCACTTGCTATTTATTTCACTGAAGCCTGCAACACGGATACCACTCCAACCCAACCACACCGAAACTCCAGCACACATCGAAACAAGAACAATACGACCAATGTGGTAATTCAACAGAATAGTCGCAAGCTCCTGATGATGGATATATTAATGTCCGAAACATGTTGAGCACATAAGAAGTGAAATAAATAGCAAGTTACATCAAGTTGGTCTTTTATTCTTCAACTATGAAGCTGTTTATTTACTGAGCATTTCGCAGCTACACATTTCTTCGTCTCTTTCAGCCCAAAACATTCTGCTTAGGTAACTGTACGCACTATCTCAGCACCCTCAAATTGTGTTCCTTCGGGTGAAACAGCATGTCGAAGAACGGAATAAGGTCACGAAACTATGAATAACACAATACTTGGTATACTTGCCCTAGATGGAATCAGAAAAATCCCGAGTAAGCGAATGGTTGTAGGGTAATCGAACGTGTTGCTTGCTATGTGACCTCATCAATCCGTTTATTAGGCTACACACCGTAGCGCTTCCAAAGACTTGATTATTTTTTAAAAACTCTGGTTATTTCAACGTCTCTTTAAAATTTTCGTCCCATCTTCATGAACGTTGCAGCAAAATTGGAACACTGAGCTAACAGAAAAAACGAGCAAGCAGCCGAGAATGTAAACACGGAATTGATATTGCTGCTGCTTTCGATGATCGAGTCACGGATCAGTCATTAAAGGAAACCGGTCCATCACGGGGAAGCCTTCCATCCGCATACACAAATAGGACCGGACTACATCAGCAGTTCCAGCACCCTCAGGCCAGAAAAAAATTGTGGTTATTTAACATCAGGTGGAATTCTGGTGCTGATGCTACGACAGACCGCATTTCACATGACGTTAAAATGTTAGCGCACGTGTCTCTGCAGCTTAAACAACAGTTTAACATAATTGCAAGGTGGTGGTGGCGGCGACGGTGACGGTGGCGGTGGCGACGGTGGCGGTGGTGGTGGTAGTAGTAGTAATAGTAATAGCTGTAGTAGTAGTAGTAATAGTAGTAGCTGCAATAGTAGTAGTAGTAGTAGTAGTAGTAGTAGTACTAGTAGTAGCAGCTGCAGCAGTAGTAGTAGTATCAGCTGAAGTAGTAGTAGCAGTAGTAGTAATAGTAGTGGTAGCTGCAGTAGTAGTGGTAGTGGTGTTAGTGTTGGTGGTGGTGGTAGTAGTAGTAGTAGTAGTAGTAGTGGTGGTGGTGGTCAGTAGTAGTAGTAGTAGTAAAAGTAGTAGTAGTAGTGGTGATGGTGGTGGTGGTGGTGGTAGCAGCAACAACAGATGCGGTAGTAAATGCCCAGTTTTGTCGCTGTGCGCGTCATGAAGACTTAGGGACGAGTGGAAGTATGGATTCACTCTTTGTTAAAGTCGGCAGTAGTTGAGTTCAGTGCTCAGCCTCACGCCTCACCCACTTTACCCTCAGGACAGAAACCCTGGAGGCTGAGAACATAGGACCCGACAGCCGGACTGGGAGATTCAGGGAAAAAATTCTTGCCTCAGCCGGGAATCGAATCACGATTCCTCGGACTCCCGGTCTGCAGGCTTTTCATTATACCGACTGGAGTATCCCAGCTCTCAGTATTTGGTAACTGAACAGAAATAATATTTCGGAAGGAAGAGAGGCATTAAATTTATACTCGACAACCATACACCACGTGTGGCAATTGCCATAACTTCTGCAGTAGGATGTGTGAAATAGAATGATGTCAAGCGGCGGTACTGCTGTGTAACGTAACTGAGCCCTTTGTTTCCCGAATAATTTAATAACTGGATCAGATAGCCTACTGCTGGCGTCAGGGTGATATGACAGGTCCATTAAGTCTTTTTTATTATGTTCAACAATCTAAAGTCCTCTGAGATCTGAAACTGTTTGTCGTCTCACATCGGAATACTAAAGTACTGATTACAGTAAGTGCACTTCTCCCATTCTTTCCAGAACATAAACTGTAGGTCCATTGAAAGTATGAGCTTTATGAGAAATGTGACGCTTTGATTGATTGATGATGATGATGATGATGATAATAATAATAATAATAATAATAATAATAACAGGAGGAGAATATAAGCTACTTCATTCTTTATGGCTGTTGGTCTCCATATCTCTTTCCTGGTCGACATCTTCTAATTGTTGAAATGTTTTCATATATTGACTTAGAAAAGTGTGCCCTGTGGTTTTTCGTAACAGTGCTATGTCCACTTGGGTTTACAGTCTAGCTAATTCTGTTTAATTTACACTCATTTATTTCCTCTGTTATCTCGGCAGTTGCTTCTTAGTCATAAAACACACGCCCTGCAACTGACAACAAAATTTTGTATTGGTTGTCACGATATTCCAGTTCACAGCACACGTATAGCAGTGTTGGTACCATCATTGTCTTATGCAATTTCAACTGAATTTCCTTTACTTGTTCCAAATATGCGTCGAAAAATTCCATGTATATTCGAAAAAAATCTGTAGCCAGTTACGTTATTATTATTCATACTGTAAATAATGATACACAATATCCAAATTAATTATAATGCTTTATTTGTATTTTGCTCTGTTGTCAATGACAATTTTTGCTCTGTAGTGTTCAAATATTGTAAATGTGATAAGTTTCGTTTTATCAACATAAATTTTAAAAATTACGTTAACTAAGTAACTTCATGGAGTAGAGTTTCTCTGAGAAGCCGATAATTCCTCCGCTAGAAAAGATATCACTCACATTTTACGGCGCCAGAACGATCACTGCCGCGTTCACAAATTTCCGTCACTGTTTTTCTGTACTGAACCAGATGAATTCAGTCTACGCCCTTCCTCCCTATTTCTTTAAGATCTATTTTAATACTATCTTTCCACCTGCACCTACGTAAACCAAGTGGCCTCTTTCCTTCAGGTTTCCTGACTACTTCCTGGATGCAGTAGCAAAATTCTTCTTAAAGAAAGATATTGTTATAATTGGGACTGACTTCAAAAGTATCGAAAGAGGGTGAAGTCGGGTGTTTTTTGTTAACACGGTGTTGAATTTTTGGGGTCGATACAAAGCAGGGAACTCCTTGACTATGTGAGCTACTGATACCTACTAAAGATGGAATGTGTTTCATTGAGCTAATTAAGCACTTCAGTGCCTTTCTTTACTTACCATTTAGTTTTAACAGTGAACAGCGCATTTTGCACTAAAATTGTGTACATTGCAGTATTTTTTAGAAATGTAGCAGCGGAGAAAATGGGGACTGCGGTGGCACAGTGGTTAAGGTGCTGTGCTATAAGTCCGAAGGTCACTGGTTCGAGTCCAGATGGTGTCATTGGAATTTTTCATTGACAAAATCCTTCCGATCGCACTATGGCCCTGGGGTCGACTCAGCCTCTAACAGAAATGATTATAGGAGCATTTTCTGGGGTAAAGGCGGCAGGTGCGTAAGGCTGACAACCTTACCACCATCCTGTGCCGTTGTCATGAAGTCTGGGAACCTTAATTTCCTGGAACCCTCTGGGCCACTCCAGGCTTGTAACGGGACTGGTTTACCTTTTTTTTAATAGCGGAGAGAATAATATAGAATTTCAAAATGGCAAAACTTACATATTGTTCTTTTAGTGTCATTAAATATTTTAGACTCTCCTCTGCAGTCGAAAGAACAGACGAAACGATTATTGGACGCTATATTGCTATTCATAGAGCAAACAAAGGTTTATGTTGAAGAAAAGTGATTCGAAGGAACTGAAAGCGCAAGCAAGGTAATCAAATAATATGGCTGCTACTGCAATTTTATGAAAACGGGTCTGCAAATAGCAGCTTAAAGTATATTGCAGTTTACACCCACATTTATGTGGCGTTGTGTTAGGATGACGAATGAGGGAATAAATAAGAAAGTCTTAAGAGATTAAGTAAGCAACCGCAAGTAGCTGTTACTGTACAATTCACAAAATTTTGTACAAAAAATAATAAAGAATAAAATACATACAAACACAGCATGAGAATAGTTTTCCTCTCTGCTTGTTCATTTGTACAGCGTCGCAGTTACGTTGCAGAAAGGATCCGAACCATTCTTAGACAACCTGTCTTTTGTTACGTCGAGCCGAGTTACTGATGAACACTTCATAAACTTAATGGCTCAGTAATAAAGTTATTTAATGTGTTAGAACCCGAGGGCGCGTGGGACACGCTGATTGTTCATCACAGGCACGCAAAATTCATTAAAGTTTCTTTTACAGAAAATCGAATAGGACTTCACTTAATACAGGACCGTAATTAGTTTATCATTACGAGCAGCCTAATTTTTCTTCTCAATTTTCAGTAAAGTGACTTATTATTATAAAAAGGTAAATGTAAAGCAATCCCATTACAGGTCTGGACAGGCCCTAAGGGTTCCAGGAGGTCGAGGCTCCCAGATTTCAAGACAATCGGCACATGAAAGCTGGTAAGGTTGTCAGTCCTACACACCGGCTACCTTTACCCCCTGGAAATATTCCTGATACTAATTTCTGATAGGGGCTGATTCGACCCCAGGACCATAGTGCGGCCGCAAGGATTATGTCATTGAAAAATTCCATTGAGTCAATTGGGAATCGAACCCGCTACCTTCCGGTTTGTAGCGCAGTGCCTCAACCAACTAAACCACCGCGTGCCCCTATTATTATTATTATTATTATTATTATTATTATTATTATTATTATATCAGGAGGAATATTGGTTATTCCATTGAAGGTCTATTTTGATTAGCCGTTAGTTAGGTATAGGTGGCCCGGGATATAGTAGGCGGTATACCGTCTCGCTACGGGCTTGGCTGTCCTGGGATCGAATCTCGGTGGAACGAGATTTCTGCACGCATCCAAACCTACTCTGGAGCCCACCCAGCTTCCCATACAAGGAGTACCGGTTTATTTCCGAGGGTAAGACGGCCGGTGCGTGGCGTTGACAACCCATCCCATCTAGTGCCGTGGTTACAATAAGAGTATAGCTATACCTGTACCTTCATCTGTGGCTTCATAGTAGGTTATAGGGTGAATTTTACCTTTACCCTTTCTTTAGTTAAGTTTAGGTATGTTTACTGGAAAGAGAAGTCCAAAACATAACTGATTGGGAGAAGTCCATTATGGAGGCGAAGGTCCGCATTGGACTGCAGTGCCATCGAAGAAGAAGAAGAAGAAGAAGAAGAAGAAGAAGAAGAAGAGACGGAAGAAGCAGTAAAAGTAGATGTAGTAGTAGTAATGATTTTGGTGGTGTTAGTAGTAGTAGTAGCAGTAATAGTAATAATGGTGGTGGTATTAGTAGTGGTGTTAGTAGTAGTAGTAGTAGTGATGGTGCTGGTGGTGATAATAGTAGATATTTTTACTAAGTGTATCGAAATTCTTTCAGAGATTTAACGCTGTAGTTCGGAAACTGACGCCCTTTGTGAATTGTGGTTTTAATTTAGTTAGTATATTTGTAATTAATTTGGTTTTATTTTGTACCTTCTTTCTGCATTTCTTCCTTCGTCAAGTAATTTTGCAGTACGTGTATCTGTTTATTGTTGCATTCCAATGTTTAATTAGCAACCAGTCCTGCGAAGCTAAGCTACATGCTAATGAACTGAATTGAACGATACGGTACTATCAATTCATTCGGGAACAAATGAACTCTCCTAACAACTGCTTTCATGACAATTATAATATAATGAACGCTGGTTTACAGATAGTTTCTTATTACTTCTTTCTTCTGAGTTTCCTTTCATTTTTCTCACTTGTGTATTTTCCATGTATATATATATATATATATGTTCTGTAATTGGCCTTAGAGTTGTACCAGCAAAATAATAATGCATTATTATTATTATTATTATTATTATTATTATAATATCAAAGGATACTTGTTTTATGTACTCCATGATACAAAACAGTACCAAATCATTTTAAATTAACATGTCTTTTGTTTGAACGTCTGTTGTAGAAGGTACTTGTATCACAATAACGAACTTTTATTTGCCACAAAACGCCGAATGTTTCTTGACTATCTATAGGATTATCAATTTTTTAAGAAGAAAGCTGCGCCGTGAGGTCAGGCAGAACTTAAAACATATCGCGAACTCTCCGCTCATATCCTGTGTGTAGCGTCTTCGAAACGTCCGAAACCAGCGACTTAGTGACACGGCGTCATATCCCTGCACAGCGGAGCCCTCAAATTAATTTGAAGGATGAATATAACTAAAAAGTGAATGTGATCTTGTAGAGTTTTGTCATGAATACTGTTTTTTCGATACATTGATCGCTGACGATTATTTGCATGTAATGTTATATAGGAGCCTTACTTTTCAGAGGCTCAGTATGTTAGTTTGGTATATCATCCCGTTAAGTAGCCCCATTTATCATCCCCTTGACAAGTTAATACTATGCTGTTTTGAGTGACAGTGTCTGCTGTTTGCTTGTGTCCGACAAGATAATTGTTGTAGCCACTTGGTTACATTTAAGATGCAGTGTTTATGCTTGATATCTTGGGGTTAAACGACTACAAACGTACGAAACCTTCCGCGAAACAATGACCCTCAGAAGATCGTCCTCTTGAAGAGTCGTCTTCTGGGTTGTTATATCATGTAGGCTGGTAAATGTTTACCGACGCTTTGAAGGACCGCCTTGCCTTCAACGTAAGGGCCTAGGACTGCTTGACCCTGAAGAAGGCACACGATTCTTCGAGATGTCGGTAAGTATTTACAAGTCGGCACAGCCTGACATCCCAGAATTTTAATCATCAGCAAGACAGCTGCGAGAGCCTTAACTCTCGACCCTCCTCTTAATGAAGTCAAGTTCATTACTGTTCTAAAATCATCCCGGAATCAACTGAACACAGACATAATCGCTCGAAGGCACTTGCCCTTTTACGCTTATCTTCTAGATCGACCCCATGTAATAAATTTCTCTTTGTGGCCTAATTTTGTGTATATAAAGTATTATAATTTGTCTATAATATTGTGTTATCAAATTATGAGTTACGGGCACAAGTATAACTTTGAAGTGTATTCTGACAGTAAATTGAATTTAATTTCACATTTCTCGTGCTATGAGTCTATTACATAGCGTTCTTTCGCCGCATATAAATGAGTTTATCTGTGCTGTTTCAACTGGTATATTTTGACCCGTTACGTGCCTGACCTCTAGCTGACCACCGGCCTGACCTTCATCTCACGACCTGAAACACGTTAGCAGGTGCGGGAACTCGTTAAGTGACCTCTGATCCTCCCTCGTGCTTCCGAATTTTAATGGGAAACATATAGAGAATTCTAGCGGATGTGCTGATTAGTTAATGACACATGGCAGTAGGCCATTAGTAGCACGAAGTGGGAAGATTTTCGGCAATAGGACGGGCTTTATTTTATTGTACGGCACCTGTCTTTCCAGTCCTTTTGTGTTTACGAGCTAATTCTATTGGTTTTCGAATTTTTATATAAAATGTCAATTCTGTTTCGAAAATGTGTAAAGTCCACTATTTTTGTGTTACTAGGTGTCTGAATTATGGTCAGAGGTTCTTTCAAGTGGGATTCTTCAACAACAGGGTTCAGACGCACAAAAAAACACTAAATGTTTACAATATTACGCATAGGACTGAAAAGTTACTCGAAGTTTGGAAAAAAACACCAACAATGTTCCGTGTTGCGTCATAACTAAATAACAAAGAAACAAATTGTGTCCCCCTTATGGCGGTGACGTATACGTCGAAAACTAAGTATCTCAGAAGGAACGTTGTATAACTTTTTAGACTTTTTTGAAGGAAGAAATCACACTATGTAAGACATGTAAGCGCATTTAATTTTACCTGTATAGTACGAAAACACGAATGGTCTCTGCCCTCAAGTTTTCCGGCTAAAGTTTCGCCTGAATTTTCATTTTTTTTTTACTTGAGCTACGTGCCCCATTTTTCTCATTCCCCTTGAAGTGTTCACCTTAATAGTAGTTGTTATGGTTGCAGTGTTGTTTTTTAGACTTTTTCACTGCTGTTATTTATGTTCATTTTATTTCACTTTTGCCATTATATAAATATTTATTCAAATTGATTGGGGGAACAAATTTGTAATTTGTCCTCGAATATGCTCTACATACTTTCTGTGCAATAAATCTTTTAAAATAACTGTTAGAATACATACCATAAAGCTCAAAATAATGTTACATTCTCCATTAGCTTGTTACTTTCCATCTCTTGTGTCCGAATGTTGTCGTCAGTACCATGCTGTCAAACATCCTCACTCTGAATCGTTTCTTTATTGTGACAGAAAAACATCACGTCGAATTAAAGTATTCACTTCCAGCTGCTAACTTTAAGTTACGTAGCGGCATTTCCGTTATGGAAAATATTACATATACCGCGGCCTTATAAGTTTTTATTTTGTTGCACTTCTTATCTGGCACCATTTTCGCAGCACGCCAAAGTATGCTGCGGTCAGTGGGAGTGGGTTATCGAGGCAAATTAAAATAAAACTGATGGACGTCGGTACTGATTGCGGATCTTCAGACGTGAACAAGTTAGCTTCGCGGGTTTATGAGAAGCCAGATGAGGAAGTTTCAATAGTAAGCCCATTAATTTGCGTTACTTGGGAGTTAAGCGCTATCTCGTAAAATATTATAGCGCATGCGTAGTGCATAATCATGTAATTTCAGCATCCCGTTATTGCATTACAACTTAATATTTATTTATGCCTAGTAAAAACTTACGTGTTTTATGAGAGAGGAGGTAATACGAACATGAGGGAAGTTACAGAATTAGGAGATTTATAATTTGTGGTCTTTACCACATACAGAGTCAAGAGAGGTTAGATAGGTATGACATGTGCCAGGCAGATGGCAGATGAAATATGCCTAAAATTACAGTTAGACTTGCTGTAGAAAACAGACAACTCGGTAAATAAAGACTCACAGTGATTTAAATAGTAGAACTATCTTAAATAAGTATGACGTGAATGTGTGGTTTGGATTTGCCTGGCCCAGGTTAGCTCTGTGAGAGGATTTTGTAAACAAGGTAGTGATTTTCTGACAGCTTGTTTGGTTGTCAGCCTTGAAAGACGGGCGTTGTGTCGGCAAGTTATTTTCTTTTATTTTTTTACACTTATGAATCTTACGAAATGGACGCACATTTAAAACGATAAGCGCATACACATCAATAGTTTGAATTCGGAATAGGAAATGATTAGTTTTAAAATACGTATTTTAAGTGTAAGGGACACTATTAACGTTTGCTTTGAAAGAAAGAAGGTGGGATTAACGTGTACTTAAGCTGAGTAACTTTTTAGTGAGTCGATCTCAGTGGCTGGGCTATCTAAGTCGTGGGTCTGCGGCCGCTCGCTTGCTGGGATTGTGGGTTCGATTCCCACTACGTCTCTTGTGGGTGTTGTGTGTTGTCAGGCAGAGGTCACTGCGTCGGCCTGATCACTACTCCAGAGGAGTCCTACTGAGTGTGGTGTGTCTGAGTGTGAATCCTCGATAATGAGGAAGTCTTGGCCCACATGGGCGGTAGCGCCATGGTAAAAAAAAAAAACTTTATAACGAAGTACCCTAATTTCTCTTGTCGTAACAAGATGGAATTTACTGACTGTGCCTATGTAGCATGATGCGGCTTGTTTTTAAATGTACAAGTGTTTATGCTATTCATTTACGGAGAGTTTACGTAGTTGCACCCAGCACTTGCCAAATGACGTCACCAGACATCTTTCCGTTTGAATCGTCATCAGGTCTGTTCCACTTGTCTCCATTAAACTTCTAAGGAACCTCTCGTAATTTACAACGATAGGTACTATGCTACGAGCTAGGCGAAGCGGAGTTCGAATCCCGACAGGGAAAAGATTCTATCTCCTCCACATTAACCAGAACGGGCCTGGGACCAGTCACCCTCATGATAAATTATTGCCGGAATTCTTTCTGGGGGGGGGGGGGGGGGGTGAAACGGCGCGGGGTTGGAAATTCACCCCACCCTTATTTTTTGTGGCCGGGGTAGAGGATGAGTGGGGTTTTATCTCAACACCCCCCTA
>Ga0123355_10015498_pt1 | contig 11980 bp, 8 predicted proteins | sample TergutEmb28metaG_3_FD_89872 | JGI IMG/M metagenome (GOLD analysis project Ga0123355, IMG submission 89872) | Embiratermes neotenicus P1 segment gut microbial communities from Petit-Saut dam, French Guiana - Emb289 P1 | ecosystem: Host-associated > Arthropoda: Insects > Digestive system > Gut ... | reverse complement strand
GAGTTCAAGACTGTACATACTGCAACAGGCATATGTCAAACAGACACTGCTGTCTGCTTGCTAGCAAGCAGACAGCAGTGTCTGTTTGACATATGCCTGTTGCAGTATGTACAGTCTTGAACTCCTGATGATGGACGGAAAGACCGTCCGAAACATGTAGAGTGTCATTCCAAAATAAAATGAATTTGATACAGTGGTGCATCTAGTTGGTTTTACTATAGATATATAAAATCCTAATAATACCTTTGAGTATCTGCATCTGCGGTAGGAAACACGAAACGGAGAAGATGAGTTGTTGTTTGTTCATACAATACAACAGACAAACAGCAGAAACGGAGTATCTCACACAGCTGATGTATCAATACTTAAAAATGTGGTACAGTCAATGTTAAAATTATTTTATCTGACCAAACTTGATGCCACAACAAGTTTGGTCAGATTAAATTATGCAGCAAACATGGAAGCAGTGGATTATATGTAGTGACTGTAACACATTTAATGCTGCCAGTAGCCGTTGCTAACACCTATGGCTGTTCTGATACTGAAAGAAACCTGCTGGACCATTTCCTGGTGGGGTTCTTCATCAGTTGACAGCCAGTGGAAGCTGCAGCCTGCAACCCCCATCTTATTTCTATTGCGCTTGATAAATAAATAGTCTTGGAACGTGACTGTTTTATCGCCTGACAGTCTACGTTACCCAATTCTTCAATTCATCATGTACTGCTCCACCTGTCTGAACAATAATTCTATTGTGTACACATTCCATACAGGCCCGTTTCACTTTTACAGACTGTCAACTTAAGAGTGTGCTGTTAGAGGCCAGTTGAAATGTGATGGCACACGCGCAGAAACCAGATTTCGTGTTTCGGCGAAACGGACGAGTCCATTTAAATCGGCAGAGGCGTCAGTTCAGTCGACTACTGGCAGCCGAGGTGTGCGCATCAGCGGTAGTAATGCTGGATACACCATGTTCCGAGGTAGTGTCATGGGTACTGGCTACTCACTCCATTCGCCGGTTTCCCCTTCACTTCCCCACCCGTGCGTCATCGTGTGCCGTCACATTTCAACTGGCCTGTACCTTTCAAGGTCACCATTACCCAAGTCCTTCATATACCGTATATTCTCGAATCTAATCCGCACCCTTTTTACAGTTTCAGAGGGCTAAAAAATCAGATGCGGATTAGAATCGCGTGCGGATTAGATTCGCGGTCGTGAGCTGGATTTTAGAAAAATGATAGAGCCGCTGTGCGTGCCGTAAGAACAATACAATACAATAATGTATTATTTTATTTATTATTTGTAATATATATTATATAATATTTATAATTTATTATTCATCAGACTCGCCGTCATCACTCATAACTGAATCGCTATCCGTCACCCAGTCACTGTCATCTTTATCTTCACCATCGTCCTCCCATAGAATGTCATCTTCGGATCCGCCCAACATTGCTTATGCAACGGATAACGGTTAAAGCATTGGTAACATCCAATATTATTCAATCAGTCTGCCTTGTAGGCAGGGGGCGGTTGAAGGAAAGGTGCGGATTGGAACCGCGAACTAACTTTTTTTTTTCGTTTAAGAAATCGGCAAAAACTAGTGCGGATTATATTCGAGAATATACGGTACTTTACACCCAGATTGTCCCTCCTTCTCTCCTCTTGCAATATATCTCACAACTGACTCCATCCTGTCACTATTTCTCACGCTAACAGTACTCTGTAGTCACTCTACTGTACTGAAGCCATGGACCGATGGCCCAAGAATCACCCCTCTAGCCATCTAGCCTTTCAGTTCACATGAATGGTGGTAGTAATATCCACGACACCACATCCACCTACAACAAGTACCTTGACCTGACACAGACCATAGGGGTCTCGAACAGAAGGCAAGAATATGTGGAATTTTAAGCTCGTGTTTCCGTGCATCGTAATTCAATGTGAATAAAAATCCAACAGATGCAACAGTATGCAGATATTTATTCACTGCAAAACTACTCTATATGTTTCGGGTGTCGTGCGACTCGCACAAACCATTCCAGATCAGACCACGTTGGAGGGGAGTAGCGGTACAAGTAGTATGCCCTGTACCGGAGGCTGCGGGTGCAGTTTTTAGTACTCCTGATGATGGGTGCTGTGACACCCGAAACATATAGAGTAGTTTTGCAGTAAATAAATATCTGCATACTGTTGCATCTGTTGGATTTTTATTCACATTGAATATGTGGAATTGTAGAGAACAGACATTTCCATCATCTAAAGGTCTTCCTTCTTTGGCCTCAACACAGTTGCTTTGACCACACAATTGTAAGGATTATCGCCTTAATTATACTAACTACCATCTAATACAATAGCAATACATAATTGTTACATTGCTTCTGTATCATGCTCTTTTCAATCAATAACTGCCTCATGGGAATATCAGGTTTGGTTGCAGTGTGGGTGTTTTTTTTATTCAATTATGTACGCTCAGTATGCAGCAAAATGTTAGGCTACCCACGTTCTGCATAACTAGTACACTTTACGATCAAAACCACCTGTCACTGTTCGGTGAGCAACCGTACCTAGCCTGAGTATCGTCACTACCAGGCACACACACACACACACACCAGTACAAGGAGACAGGAAGAAACAAAAGTAGAACTGGCAACATGGCTAGACTGTGTGGGAGGTCTGTGTTATTTTATTGGTCCTACCTGGATTTGCCTTTTCTGAAATTCGAATTTTTAAGTATTAAACAATGAATATAATACACTCGTACCAAATAAGACATTTTAATAACGGTATGCAATATGAATTTTGGACCCTCAAGTTGTAACCATTAGCTGCTACACCATGAAGGTTTCAGAATTCCTCATATTTCAGGAGTGGCACAACAAATATTGTAGCGTACTATTTGATTACACAGTGTGAAAGGCTAGTTACAAAGAGTGGTCGCCACTAGGTATGCTGCAGTGCCAAACGACTAATATTGTAAAATTGGTGAGCATGGACACTAACCCCTCTGGTCACACCATCAAGGTAATGAGTGTAAGATGTTACATCTGTAGTGCAAAGTGATGAGTAACGCAAATTTGACGTTCAGGTGACCGTGCAACGTCTTAAATTCCTAAAATAAAACCAACTAGATGCACTAATTTCTCAAATTTATTTTTGTAATAAAACTCTACATGTTTCGGACAGTTACTCTGTCCATCATCCGGAGTCTTTCACTGTACACGCAGCAATACATGCAGGTTTGGTGACAGCTGATGGAACGTCCTGATCCTGCTCGCAAACTGTCAGCAAACCTGTATGACATATGCCACTGTTGTGTGCATAGTGAAAGACTCCTGATGATGGGCAGAGGAACTGTCCGAAACATGTAGAGTTTTATTCCATAAATAAATTTGAGAAATTAGTGCATCTAGTTGGTTTTATTGTAAGGAGTAATGCAAAATTGCTTAATACTAACGCAAACCCATCCACAAGCTTTATAGTAACAGTGTGACAGCATGACTGATACTGATGAAGTCCAGCACTATTCCTTTAGTGGAAATATAAGTGTGCAGTATGGGGGATGGACCGGCTATGGCAAGTCACTGGACAAGGAAACGTGGTAATGTTCCTTCAGGATGCACGCCCCATACCCCAGGTGAGGCATTCCCGTTGTTTTAAATAATTAATAAAAATGTATTCAAGTTTTCAGTATAACACAAGCTTTACTACAAATATAATAAAAAATAAATAAATCAGCGACATGTTTCGGCTTCTTTATACGGCCATCTTCAGGCTGCAATTCAAAAGGCGTGTTTTGATATACAATTGGCAATAATTTTAAAATACTAGATCTCGTTTACATTAGAATATGAGATACATTTTTAAGACTTTTTAAATTAAAATATATATTGGCATTATACTATTATTTTAATAAAAAGTCTTCAAATTATAACTCATATTCTAATGTAAACGAGATTTCGTATTTTAAAAAACATTGTCAATTGTATATCAAAATAAGCCTTTTGAATTGCAGCCTGAAGATGGATTTATAAATAAGCCGAAACATGTAGCTAATTTAACTATTTTAAATTATTTTTATATAATAAAGTTTGTATTAGACTGAAAACTTGTATACATTTTATTAACCCCATTCCCCACCCATTCCTACACGTCTCATTCCAGCCACTAACCTCACAAGCAACTTCACAACTTCTAGCAGTCTGATTGTGAAAAATGAATCCTCTCTACGCAGGCACTACAAGCAATAACTATAGAACTAGCTGACCTTTACCCTTCCCAATACCCTCTAAAGCAAATACATTATCTACATATATTGCAACTTCTACAACACACGTATGATCTAATGGCATGTATTAACTATTCAGTATGTACCAATGGCTAACCTGTTTTGAGACTGCCACTGTTTGCCCAATCACTGCAAACGTTTCACATAGCTTGACGAAGACAGTTTTCTTCCTGAAAAATTCCGTGGAAAAGTATTTTCACTCGAAATGATAGAATTTGCTTACGGAACACAAAGTAGTAGGTCCACTATTGGTATTATAAACTGTTTAAAACAATTACACAGCCATCTTGACTTTGTTGAATTCACAACACTTTGTTTAAAAAATATATATATGTTTGTTCGTGCCATTTGCACGAACAAACGAACACAACAGTCGTCACACCACGTGGCCAAAAGCAGCTTGAAGCTATGACGAAAGCGCACGGCAGCCATGACAGAACGTCAGTGGTACCAACATGCAATATTTAATTTTCTCTCCATCAGGAAGTGCTTTCATACATTTACCACAACTTGTTACAGAAATAAGCATACGATACTGATGGAGTGTGACGTGTTATGGTGCGAGTGAACTGGCACTTCGGCAATCAGCACGAGAATAAAATGGCACCGCAACGGGTAATGCTAATATAAGACATCTATAGCATTATTTTAGTTAACTGAACACAATTAATTTTGCGGTACTGTTTGTTGACACAATAAAACATGACCATCATCTTCACAAACTAAAAGATATAATAATGTATCAGTTTCCACATATCAGGGGTGTAAATAGCGTTCAAAAATGGTGTTTCACTCAGAATTAACGTATCCATACCCCTTAACGAATGTGAAAGTGGAATATTACCCTCAGTCTTCTCCTGCTTGTATGCTTGAGTGCAGCACGCGAGTTCTTAGGATTTCGCAGCACAGCAGCTGAGGTATTCCTTCTTCTGGAATATGACTGCCACGTCTCCGTAGGCCAGGAGCCAAGCACCCAAAAAAGTGGTGTCACCCTTTGGTACATGTTGTATTTTAAGATGTCTTGTGTGTATTGTTGTTAGTTGTCTCGTGTGTATTGTTGTAGTTGTCTCGTGCGTATTGTAGTAGTTATCTTGTGTGTATTGTTGTAGTTGTCTCGTGTGTATTGTTGTCATCTTATGTGTATTTGTTGTACTAGTGTGTATTGCTATTTTTACTTTAGATGCAGGACTGCTGCCTAGAAGTCAGTATTTGGAAGGTCCTGCGACCGGCCACCTCGACACAGGTTTTTCTTGGTTTCCCTGTGACTAAAAGCAAATGCTGAGATGGTTCCCAAGATTCCCAGTTGCCACTACATGCTTCCCATGTAGCCCTCCCGACTTAAATTTTGTAGTAACCAATTTCATATTTTGTATACATGTAAAATAACCACTGCCACCGAGTGAAAATCCAATTACAGTTAATAATAATAATAATAATAATAATAATAATAATAATGCAATTGGTTGTCACCCGGTGGCAGTGGCTATTTTACATGTATACAAAATATGAAATTGGTTACTACTAAATTTAAGTCGGGAGGGCTACATGGGAAGCATGTAGTGGCAACTTGGAATCTTGGGAACCATCTCAGCATTTGCTTTTAGGCACAGGAAAACCAAGAAAAACCTGTGTCGAGGTGGCCGGTCACAGGACCTTCCGAATACTGACTTCTAGGCAGCAGTCCTGCATGTAAAGTAAAAACAGCAATACACACATAGTACAACAAATACGCATAATAATCACAATAATTATTATAATTATTGTTTTTGTCATTATAACCCAGAAGAACGCTACCTCTACATACACTGTAACCTAGTAATCGCTCTGCCATACACTTCATACGTCACAGCACGCTTTTCCTATGTGTCGGTAATATTCTTGAATAAGTACATTTCATTTTCTATATACGATGTTATGGGTAAAAGGAAATAAGGGTCATGCTGAGAAATAAATGAACATACGAATATTTAACAGGAACATACGTTTATATTTCACTGAGCGGGAAATACAAGCAATTGTACAAGAGCATTACTACTGCAGGCTGTTCGTTGTCAGAGAGGAACATTTAGACCTCACAAGTATCGGGCCACATTCATGTCCAACATACCCATGTGGCCACACAATTATTGGCATTGGTATACAGTAAGCAGATTGGTGTTACCATCCCTCTGTCAACTCATCTCTTCTTTTATCAGTCTCTGTGTCTCCAGTCAGAATTTCTCTATCATTCCTTGAATGATTACACTACATTACATTAGGGGATCATACTGAATTAAGGACATCTGATAGAAAGACATTGTAATCTAATTATTCTGTTCTGCACTCATACAAGGACTCCTAACAGTCATCATACAGCATCAAATATTCAATTGAGCAAAATGTAGGTAACATCCTCTTGATGATACTGAACGTCTTTAATGGAGAAAATGACATGCCCCTGAGAACGTAAGTCATTACATAATGCGATGATGGTTCCGTTTTACGTCCACTGCAATACGTGTCACTGTTTACAGCTCAATGTCCTACAAAAGCTGAACATAAGCCAGCCATTACTGATTTAACCATTCCTCCTTCAAGGTACGAGTGTTAGAACATGTCTGTACACTCAGCACATAATTCACTGAAAGAAGAAACCTGGTCAATGTACATCACAATCTGGTCAAAAAGATTCTTTGATTCAGAACATTCTATTCAGTTCGCATGACCATTTCCATCGCGTCTTTTCAAACTTGGAAGAAGATCCTGATTTTGATACAAGCATGTGTTTCCAGAAAGACATTCAGTAGGCTAGTGTAATTTGTGATAATGCTGATATTGTAGAATACTAATGTAGTATTTACCAGACTGCACAGTAGTCTTGAGTTTTTCTTGGGAATCTGCATTTACTACTATGTACAGTCACTCAGTATTCAGTGTGCACTTCACACTGTATGGTCCATTACGTATATGAATACTGAATCTATTCTGTAGAATAGACTCTCTTGTCTAAGTGGAACTGCCTGCAGTAACAAGGTCCATTTTTCTTCACACAAACTAGTATACAGTAAAAACCAATTTTAATAAAGAACATGAAAGTATGGATTTTTTTAAATATTATGGAGCTTTAGTAGAACGTCTCCAAAAAAAAATTTTGGAAAAGAAAATAATTATCTGTATACGTCAATAGCTAGAAAAAAAGCAATGACAAAGAAAATATCCAGCGATTTAGAAATTCAACATGACAAATAATATTTTAACACTGAATTGGAGCATATCAAGAAACAAGACCAGTCCTTATTTTTAATCCCACTCCGCTTTATCTTACTGTCTTATTTGTTTTTCTTTTTAAAAAACCCTTACACGCGTTCCTTTATCTGGCATGTTGCCTTTCATCTCAGTTGAAATAGTTATGCCTTAAATTAGCTTAGCATAACAATCGGAAGAACTCTTTTATGACGTTTCTCACAACGCTGACAACCGCTTATCATAACAAGTATACATTATAAAAAAAGAAAGTCAATTATACACATCTGACCCTCCTTTGATTGCTCACTTTAGGTTTCTTAACATTCAAAGCGTCTATTTTTTGTCGTCAATTTACAAATTGTAAATATAATTTTCAGTGCAGCATGTTGCACAAAATATACAATAGTCATATAATTTTTCATTTTTTTTTCGCAGCTCCATGAAGCCTGACTGTACAAACACTAAAATATCTATTTCCTGGTAATAAATTCTCTCTCTCTCTCTCTCTCTCTCTCTCTCCTTTTCATCATCCAAGCACAGTTTAGATCAAGAAAGTAAGAGGCATACAAGAGGAATGTATATAGAATAAAGGACACAAATAAGAGTAAAGCTAAGATCAAAATGAACCACATAAATTCAGATTTTTTGTACATAAGACGCACAGTTATTACAGTAATTATGTGATCGTTGCATGCGTTTGAGGAAAAAATACTTAGTCAAGGACACTTTTTTTTAAATATATACATCATAAATTAATTATTTAACTATGTTATAAAAATTAATAGAAGGAAAGAATTGTTCTCTTCTTGCATTTCTTTATGCTTTTCCCATTATCATTCACCTTTCTTCATTTAATCAAATTTGAAGCGAAATTTTATGCTGAAGGAATGAAAGAAAATCAAGTACGTCATAGTCCAAGTCCCCTTTAATTAAAATGACATTTACGATATACAAAAAATACGGTCTTTGAGTCAACATTACAGATACAAACGACTTAGGATTTTTTTAAATCCTAATTTTATTTACAAATTTTTTTGGGAACCGGGGATGGGGGGGAGTCTCTTTTCTATTGTCTAACCATCAAATTTTAACTAAACTTGTATACCCAATGACGTGATAAGATCTAAATGAATTAATCGCTAATTAAAAGCTATCTCAACATTATGTCTCAATCAAAGGTGACACCCAGAATCACATCATTTTAACAAAAGGAACTTGTAGCCAATCTGTACACACACGTGGACACTCCTACACACTGCATTCGCTCTTGTCTACTGGCACGTATCTTTCAAGTCTTCTCTCTCCCAGGCGAGAAACACTGTACATAGCCAGTCTTGTGAAAAATACTGTATTCACTTTGCATTGGGATTAACATTTTGCAATTTTTATTCATTATTTTATTTGTTTTTTTTTGTATTTTTTGTGTATACGTAGAGGAAAGAACAAATGGAAGCAGGCGCAAAGGTTTCTGTTCATCCCACATAGAAAAAGTTTTAATTCCAAGATGTTATCCTACACGTTCAGCTCAGTCCACAGAGGAGAGTCAGTATATCAAGTATACTGACTCTCATTTGTTCAGGGATAGTGTAGGTATTGATCACAGGAGGGAGAACGCCACTTATTACGGACGTAATCCGTAAACAACAAGAAGAATCTTCATGTCGTTTATAACACATATTCTTTGTTGTATGATGTTTCTTTTAAAAACATCGAGAGGAAAAGGAGAGAACAGCTGTTCACCACCACCATCTTGTTGTGTTAATTTGCTCACTTATTAACAGTGCTCGTTCTTTTCACACATAATCAGTTGCAAACTTCAAAACACGTGACTTCCACATTGCTGTCCGATTAATGCCCAAGCCTACAGCCTCAAAATATTCCCATATGTTGAAAAGTTCTCTTGATTAACTTCAGCGTGTTCTCGTAAACTGGTAACATGGATTTACAGTTAATGTTTAAGACAATATAGTGATGTAAACTAAAAAAAAATGGAAGTAGGTAACACAGTAAATGGGAGAGCAAAAATGGAAAATACTATTAAAAAGAACTGGCCCCATTTGATTTTGGCTGTATATTAGCCAAACTATTTTTTTTAATCCTTTACTTTTTGTTTCAAATATATTTTTTTGGCAGTGATGCAAAGTTTTATCTTTTTTTTTGGCATTTCAGATGGGAGAATGTGTTGATTAGTTGTGTCTCTTCATGTGGAGTGCCAGATGATCTGACCTTGAGAAACACCTGTCGCAGTGGCGGCATTTGAATGGCTTGGCACCTGTATGTTTCCGGTAGTGACGTGTCAACTCGTCGGATCTGGCGAACCTCCACTCACAGCCCTCCCACGAACACTTGTACGGCTTCTCACCTGCAAACACAACACCGCCATCTTTAGTCACTCACATATGTTATCAACCATGTACTACGCTGTGGAAAGCAAATGGAAAAAAAAACTACCACATTGTTATTTTTCTGGCACAACACGATACTCTTTCTCTACGGATTTTATTTCACCTGAATGGGTAAAATGCTAAACACATAGGATATGATATTAAATCCAGGATTACCAAGGCAAAAGCAGCATTAAAAAAGAATGATATTCTTTTCACTTGACTTAAATTTGGGGAAGAAATAGTAAAGTGGAACATTTGGAGTATGTGTATGGTGCTCGAACTTGGGACACTTCGAAGAGTAGATCATAAATACCTGAAAAGTTTTAAAATGTGGTTATGGAGAAAGGCGGAGATCAGGTGGACCGATTATGTAAAAAAAAAATGAAATATTACATACAATCAAGGAGGGAAGGAATATCCTACGTACAATAAAAGCAAGGAAGGCAAATTGGATTGATTAAATCTTACGTAAGAACTGTCTTCTCAAACACGTTATTGAAGGAAAGATAGATGGAAAGATAGAAGTGACGGAAAGACAAGGAAGAAGATGTAAGTAGCTACTGGATGACTTTAAGGAAACGAGAAGACTCTGGACATTGAAAGAGGAAGCACTAGATCGCACTCTGTGGAGAACCCGCTTTGGTAGGGGCTGTGGACCTGTCGAAAGAGAGGCTACGGAATAAGTGAAGCAATGAAGGAATGGAAGAATGAATAAATGGACATAGGATAACCTACCATGCGTATTTCATGGCACTTAGCAACCAGAATTTTCATGAAATTAGGTACGTTTTTTCACGAACGTTCTCCACAGATGGTCATTTATGGAGCCGTCTGTAGACATCTGTTTGGAAATCAACTGTACAGCATATTGCAGGGTGTGTGAGAGTGGAGCGACATCCCGACAATCTGACACTGGAAAAGGAATTATGGGGACGTCCTCCACGTAACCGAGCAGTTCTGACAGGCAGCATGTATTTTCGTGGCTAATTCATAGCATCGTAACACAAAAAAGCTTTGTTTCAAAGTTGGGGATGCTTAATCCCACGTGGCTAACGGAAATTTGCAGCTACTCAGTTACCCGTTGCATAATTCCTGCGCTTACAAGGGCCAGTGTATTCTCTTTTCAATAATAAGAGTTGAAACATTTCTAAATTAAAGAGTAGATTACATGTGCGTGACAGAACAAGTAGTGCTCATAATGTGGGATGTGGCCTACTGTCTTTGTCAATATCACAGCATCGTATGAGCCCAAAAATAATTCGAGTTTTTTTTCTAACACAGTCACACAAGAAAGTAGGGGTCGCCCTATAAGCGAAGCCTTACGGCATTTCGCAGTCACACACGAATGGCACGTCGTTCCGTAGTAACAGTCATTAATAAGAATGTGCTAAGTTATGTCCATGCAGTACAGAGGGTCAAGAACATGTGCAACTTTTAGTATCATATCTGCCTCTCTGAAAACTTCTATTGTTTCATTACACTTATAAAGTTTCTCAGTTTAATTTTTTCCCCAATGCCCCACATGTCCTTGTGGACTTCGTGGTCTTCCCTCCTGGGCATGGCAGGAGTGTGATCGACTTCTGAGGTTAGGACGCCCATGAGGGGCAGTTACGTTGTCCCGATGATGTAAGTGGTGATATAGGAGGATGTAGTGCCAGGAGAGCCCTTAAACCTAAATTCTACCAACCTACCCAGACCATGGTCACCGCGGGAATCCTCCCCTTCAGGGAAAATTCCCATGGTAGAGCCGGGAATCGAACCCGGGACCTCACGATTAGTAGTCAGAGACTCTGACCACTAGACCACGAGGCGGGTCTTCTCAGCTTCTTTATCCTTAAATATATTAACCCTTTAAAGACGAAGCGCAGATCGCTGTATTGAAAGACCCAGTCCGTACCGCGCTGTAAACACTTTTCATCTCGGTTATAAAAACCAATCAGCTTATGTTGGATGGGGCAGAAAGTGCAGTATCATTAACCATTTAAAGACTAAGCGCAGACTGCTTTATTTAAAGACCCAGTCCGTACCGCGCTGTAAACACTTTTCATCTCGGTTATAAAAACCAATCAGTTTATGCTGTAAG
>Ga0123355_10015497_pt1 | contig 11980 bp, 8 predicted proteins | sample TergutEmb28metaG_3_FD_89872 | JGI IMG/M metagenome (GOLD analysis project Ga0123355, IMG submission 89872) | Embiratermes neotenicus P1 segment gut microbial communities from Petit-Saut dam, French Guiana - Emb289 P1 | ecosystem: Host-associated > Arthropoda: Insects > Digestive system > Gut ... | reverse complement strand
TGTATGTGGGTGTGTGGTTGTATCTGATGTGTGTGGGTGTATGTGGTCTGTGTGGGTGTGTATGGTGTGTGTGGGTGTGGTGTGTGTGTGTTTGTGTAGTCTTCTGTCCGTTGTGTTGTACACTCGAATCGATGTCGTATTATTGAGTCCTTGTGCCTGGGTCCACTGTGTTTCTTGTGGTTATTATGTGGAATATGTGTTGTGTTCTGTGCACTGTCCTCTTGATTTTGCACTATGTGAATTTGTCCACTGTTAGTGATGCTCACTGTTTATATTTGTAGTGTTTGACGTGTGTCATCTTTCAGTGTGGCAGCTTCTTGTACTGCTGCTAATTAACTATCGCAATATAACATAAGCAAATAGCACGAAGTTACCCTGTTGACTTTAACGTATCAAACATAATATGTGGGACATTTAATTACCCTCTGTGACAACAATAGTAAAAGGAAAATTTAGATAACGCATCAAGGCATTAACGTATAAAGGTAAAGCAGTCCCGTTAAAGGCTTGGAGTGACCCAGAGGGCTCCAGGAAGTTAAGGTTCCCAGATTTCATGACAACGGCACAGGATGGTGGTAAGGTTGTCAGCCTTATGCAACAGCCGCCTTTACCCCCAGGAAATGCTCCTGGTACTCATTTCCGTTAGAGGCTGAGTCGACCCCAGGGCCATAGTGCGATCGGAAGGATTATGCCAATGAAAAATTCCAAGGACACCAGCTGGGATCGAACCAGCGACCTTCCGATTTGTAGCACAGCACCTTAACTACTGTGTCAACGCGGTCCCCCAAGGCATTAACGTATGCCTATAATAAATTGAGAACCTTTGCGCCCATTGTATCTCTGTTAGGCGGCTGTTTATTTTATGTCACAGACAACATACACGTCATATAATCTCACTGTTTTGTCGAGTTTATGGTAAAGTGTCGTTTCTACTCGTTATAGCGGCGACATAAAAAGTTTCCTGCTTCTTTATGTTTGTCGTCTGCGGAAATCAAAACAATCTGAAAGGAAATTCAACACGTGAATGTCCACTAAACCTGTAATGTGTAGGCCGCATATAACCGGGTTATTTAACACCATATGCGTTCAGCTCATTTGAACATGCAAGTTATAGTCGAATATACTGAGAATCCTTCATAAGAATTCGAACTTATCTCAAGCCGGCCTCTTTCAGTATATATTGTCTCCAACAACCAGCAGCAGGGAACTGTAGAAGAACGTTGGTAGCAAAAAGGAGAATGTCCAGTAAAATAACGTCTTATACTGTTGATGAGCAACAGCAATGTGAAATAAAAATGGATGTTAACAAAATAAAGCTCTAAGGGAAAGGCTGACGGACAAATATGTGAAATACTGACAGTAAGAGGGGACGATAAAACCAAATAGGAACGTGTGGCCAGTCAATAATATATAAAAGAAATTTTGAATTTATGACCTTCTGTGATTTGCTGTATTTGAGATTTAGAAACAAAATAACAAGTAATGTGCGACCTTCGAGGTATTCAAGGCAGTCAGTGTCTCTGTACTCTGATGCATTTTAGTCTGGTAAATGCATATCAGCGCCTAGGAGAAATGTACCGGCTCCGTTTTCAGGGTCGATGTGACTTACACGCAGAATATGAAGACAATTTGTCCCCATCGTTGGTATTCATACAGATCTTTTAGTTTTCGGCTGTCAGACGGTCTTTTAAAGACTTAATCTTTCAGTTTATAATTTATGTTTTGTTGACAGCTTTAGTTGTGAGTTTTATCTAATATTTTATTACGTTTATGATCCATGATGCACACCAAGTTGATGAAGATGACCATCGTCATCATTATGTGGCTGATCTGAGATTGTGAGGCATTTCTGCGGTGTCTATTGTTTTACGCATTCGTGTGTCTTTTTATTGTGTGAGCAACAGTATAACGTATATTTTGACATTAATTCTACGAATCCTATCCTAAAACTTCGAATAATTTTGCTGAGTGTTACGCAATCCGTCACAGCATTTCGCACTCGGCTTCGGAATAATATAAACAGGAACAGTTACCAACACCCTATTATGCTAAATTGTAATGTTACTCGTAACGAGGATAGAAGGCACTACAACAAATTATTTTGGCAGAACTGTAAACAAACCAACAGCACGACCGAATAAAACTTCTCATCTCTCTGTTGTGCAAAAAGGCACGAACAATTTTACTACTGCCCATTTTCCCTTCTGTATAAGGCATTAAATCGAGAGTCATGGACGCAGATGATGTCCGAGCGGAACTCTTTATCACACTTATTTACAATGTCGCCCCAGTAGTAACGGCGTATCGAGGTGAAGCAGCTGCTTGTTGTGCTCTGGATCGATGTTAACAGCCTTTGGAAGTGGATTTCCTCTTCGTCTTCACGAAGTGGTTTTCTTATTGCCTAAACCGTTCCGAAAATCGTATTTCAGGCTTGTGTGTAAGCAGACCCAAAGTGTATTTAATCTGCTTTTTCATTTTTTGTCCTAGCGGATTAGACTTAGTTCCTTGCCGATCTTGCAAAGTGATCAAGTATTATCTGTATATACGGATGCATATCGCTCTGGTTTGCAGTGATATTCGAGTTTTAGGAATCTATGTGCATTTTGTACACAATGGTAACGTATATTTCCGAAACATGTTGTAAATAAACTGATGATTTTCGAAAGAAGGATCATGAGGAAAATATATGGTCCTACTAGAACAGATTATGGCTACTGGAGGGTTAAAACTAATCAAGAAATCAATGAAATATTAAAAGGACAAAATATAATCAGGTTTATTAAAAAACAAAGACTAAACTGGCTAGGCCATGTTGAACGCATGGCCGAAGATAATAATGTGCAGAAGATCAAGAGATGGAAACCCATGTCTGAAAGACCAATGGGAAGAGCTAAAACACGTTGGGAAGATGATGTTTTGGAAGATATAAAGAGAATGAACGTACGCAATTGGAAGAAAGTGGAACAGAATAGAGACAGTTGGAAGAAAGTAGTTGAGCAAGCCAGAACTGTACAGGTTGTAGCGCTTTAGAAGAAAAAGAAGAAGAAGAAGAAGAAGAAGACGTGCATTCTGTTCCGGTATGTCACCCGTTTTTCGTATACCTCCATTTCTTCCATTTACTAAATTAGGATTTAGTTGCATGTGTATGAGCTTTTGATTTTGCATTATCTTCTCAAACCCTTGGTATTAGCTAAAAATAACACTTTTGTCCCTTCAGTGTGATGAAAAATATTTTGTTACGTACATTACTCTCAGTTGGCTTGGTCTCGTACCTTTGTTTCTTTATTTTTGACGCGACAGCCCTCAGTGGGCCAGAGCCTCCTCATTCAAGAGGTTTCTAGATCACACACAACGACGCACCGCATTCAGTAGGACTCCTCCTCCGTAAGTGTGATCAGCCCCACGCAGAGACCTCTAGCTGACAACACACGACACTCACAACAGACAAACATCCATGCCCCCCGGTGGGATTCGAACTCACAATCTCAACAGGCGAGCGTCCGCAGACACACACAGACAGCGCGGCCACTGGGACCGGCTTGGTCTCGTACCTGGTTTCCACTATTACAGAGGCCGAATCTACTGTTAGCATTTACCGTCGTTTTCGTTCCTTCGAGTAGGATGCCGCAATAGTAAGACGCATTGACTTATTCCAGATCCGCTCCCTTCCGCATTTTATCCCAATTCATTGTATATTCGTTCCACAACATACGACCATATTTAACCTTAGCAAGCGTAAGAGCTGTCAGATAATCCAAGAATCCTTATATATTAGAAACCAAAACTTGATCTGCTGTTGATATATGTAGACTATGTGCTATTCTCTATACATTTTAGCAAGTAATTAGTAATAGGACGAGATGAAGACAACAAGAGCTTGCTTTTCTCTCTTTATCTATTCTAGTCATTAAGTTAAGAGCAGGATATATCCCATTTGTAGGCATTTATTTACAGAAACGGAAGATGACAACAAAGAACAGCGCAAGTAACATGAGTTTTTAGGCGCGTTCGTAAAATTGCGTAAAGCGAATGTTAGCTTCGTCTGTCTGTCTGTCCGTATGTCCGTCCGTCCGCCCGCATGGAACAACTAGGCTCTCAGTGGACGGATTTTGACGAAACTCGGTATCTGAGTATTTTCCTAAAATCTTTCGTGAAAATTCAAGTTTCATTACAATCGGACAAGAGCAACGGGTACTTTACGTGAAGACCAATACACATTTGTGATCATATTTCATACAGTTCATCTTAAAATGAGATATGTTTCGGATAAATTTTGTAGAGTAATTCAAAACACACATTTCACGTTCAATAAAGTTCTTTTTCCTCGAAAATCGTACCGTTTATGAGATAATGTGGAAAAATGTAATAGTGCCAGACAGGCCAGATGACAGTATGGCGCATGCGCATTGCATGCCTGATACCTAAACTTACAAACTGTCACTCAGAATACGTTATACTTATTGCTTTTCCACTGCGACAATGGTTACACGAAAGCGCTTCCATATTGCATTATACCTACATCGCCTGTCTTATCTATAATGCATTTTGCTTGGTATCTTATGAAGTCCATACATGTAGTGTGTTTAGTGATAAAGTGAAATAAACCTGCCGTATGAGTTTCGTTATTTTTTACGACGTTTGTATTTGTAGGTAAAAGTTTTGCACACACATCTAAACCTTTTATGGATAGATGTTATGCTCGAAATTTTCGAGTTCAAATTTTATCTGATGTTATATATGTAAGTAATACGAGGTAGTTTTTTTTTATTCATAACCTGTGTTTCACGACCATATACAGGTATAGGAAGTATCATCACGTTACTCTCGCGAGGTTGTTCTCGCCTGACACAGGACATTAATTTTCGAGTACACCGAATTCATTTCATCCATTCTACTATTGATCTTCTCGCTCCGTTCCGTCATCTGTGGCCTGAAGTGCCTACGGGGCGTCGAATCTAGAGGCTGAGTGGTCAGAACATCAGATGATTTCCGGTTCAGTCCTCAACATGAACACCGGTAATCCTGACTGACATTTTTCGCGGTTTTATTCAGTCTCTCAAAACACACTTGATACATCTTATTTTAGCTGGATCGTCTATGCTTCATTCGGCAGTCTCTGTAATATGTCATTCGCAATTAGCTTCATATTTGACGTTAAAGGACTACGGAGTAAGGGTTGGAAGTGCCAGCGACTTATGCACGGATCGTTGTCTTGTCTATTGCGGGTCCTTCCTTTGTGTTAGCTGACCATAAATCCTACATTTAGAATGAAGTCGAATACCTTGCTCAGCGAATTCTGTCTGTAGTCACTGGGTTTATAATCCTAACTGATGAAATCTCTGTCTCGCCAAACATTAGAATCACAGAGTCTGTGTGAGGATTTTTGCCTTCCGTCTTGACATCTGTTACAGCTACAAACGCCCAATAATCCTATTTTAAATAGATGTCTTTCAATTGACAAGTGTCCATTGGTCAGCCCCAGTTCTTGTAGCACAGGATTCCCCAAGAAATGCTTGGCAGGATTATGTCCAAATATTGACTTCACATTTGCTTCATGGTCTCTGTTCATCCAATATCTTATGGATCGTTGACGAGTTTTCACTGGAATGCAGCCAACCTGTTCAGGTCCTGTTCATGATATCAAGATCGTGATCTTGCCATCTTGTTGGACACTTCATTCCTCCTCAATAACCTTACACCCAGCACCAGTATTAAACAGTTTTTAAAATATATGTAAAATATATGTAATATGACAGTCTAACACTTGAAAAAGTATCAATCAATTCTGCTAGCTTCATACGGCATAAGATAAAAATCCCATATCAGCTTAAAGCTGATCTGAAAATTTCAATGTGCGTTAATTTTACCTTGACTGTCTGAGAAAAAGAAACACTTCTATTACTACAGCTTCTGTCGTTTTCTGCACACTCTATATTAATTAACGTATGTAGCTTATAATACGTTGTTGAATATAATAATGAAAAGCCTATCACACGTCCATCTATTTTCCAGCAAGGGGGCTCTGATAATCAATGGCGTGTATAGCAGGATTAATTCTAAAAAGTCTCTAGATTCAGGGCCAGGAAACGTTAGCAAGCCTAGGCTGGTGTCAAATTTCGGAAAGTTCGCGAAGTTATGTGCCCGTAAACCAGTGTGTTTCTGCAGTCACAGAGGTGGAGATGCCGGTGTTTGTCCGCCTACATGTCAGCTGCAGTCTGTGACTGAGGGCGGAGAACCGTAAAGTTTGTAAGACTCGTGCTGAAGGTTGTCATGAAAAAATATGGGGAATTTGTGGATACAATCTTGCTACAAATATTAGTGGAAGAAATGACTTTACGTGGTTCAAAAATACTAATAATGGCGATATAACAGTGATATTGCAGTCAGTGTCGGAATATACTTTTAAATATTTGCTGAAATTAATCTAATTTTCATATCATTTTATTACTGCACATTTAATATGGCTTTTTCATTTTTATTGTAGTTTATTTAGTGGTGCTATCAATATCTAAATTTTACAACGTGTATGATAGACGAACGATTATGAATTTGAAAAATTGATGCAACTGTGACGGACATGGTATACAGAAGTACTTGGAGAAACGCCTGTCCCATTTTCTCTGTTCTTTTATATTATGTTTTTCGAATTTAATGTAATGAAAACGTATGAGTGTCCATAGCGCTGCTGTCTGCCCACCACGATAGCAATCTTATCTTTCTGCACTCTATTGCTGTTTGCACTTGACCCAAATTTCATCCTTGAAAAATGTTGGCATCATTGCTGTTTAATACTGGATCTGTATATTGCGTCTCGCAGAAAAGTAAAAAGAAATTTAATAGAAAGTGAATAATCAAGCACGGAGAATTCTATTTCGCTTAATGCCATTCCCGTTTTTATTCTGTCTAATGAAAATTGTAGGAAATTGGACTTTCTACAATGCATTCTGTAATTGAGAATTTGATGTCCTTCCGCGTAAAAGCTGATCCCCTGCACAGTCAAAACCCCAGTTTCACCTCGTAGTAAAGAACGCATTATCAGTGCTTATTATCAAAAACGTATTTGAGAAGCAACATCATGACAATTAGACATGAGGGAGGTGAAATTCAGCGAATAATATTCACATGGTTGAACTGTGGCAAGAACCTCAACCTGAGTTCTCAAATGTTCTTAACTTTCGTTGTCAGTCCACCCTAAATAATTCCATTCTTCGCGCACATACAGTATTTTAAATGTGTGCAAAAACATGAATCACAGTTGTGCTTCTTGATTCGTCGGTTATTTGTGGCACTTTTTAAACTGTTTTGGGTGTGAGGTATCGAATGGCCGTTAGGCGTTTGCAGGTACTGATACCAGAATTTTCTTGGAGGAACTGAGAGAAACATTGGAAGCTTTTTCAGGATAGTAATTCAATAGAAGGAGATTTAAAGCGGACTTTTGTGAGTTTGCGTGGTTTGCCATTCATGTTTCCAGGTTGCCAATGTGATGGATATACACCACATTTATACACAACCGTTACTACCGTTGTAAATATAAAGGGCAATATTTCATGAAGTCGCTAGTTAGGTTAGTGTTAATTACGAGTAGGTAAATCTGTTTTAGAGTCGAAAATTAATACTTCCATTTTCCGAGATATTTCAGTAGAATCTGACTCTAAACATTATCATGTCTTCTAAATTGTTGCTTTCGTGATATGAAGTTTATGAAATTTAATATGGAAAAAGTAAAACGATGGAAATATTCGTGTGTTAAAAGAGGTCTATGCAGAAGCTTTTAAAGCTACCACGACTGGAATGACATATTTCATATAAAATGAGTTCCATTCTTCGTAAATTTTACAGCTGGGCTAGAAATGTGACGACCGAAACTTCATTGAGTTCACAGTCGACTAGAGGTACTAGTCAACTGATCGAGACAAGAAATGCTTACAAGCGTGTTGTATGGAAAATACTCACGTTTTAGGGTCGGAAAGTAGATGGGAAGGTGTTTAGTTTCGAAAGGTATCTTTGGTAATTTAATGTGACACTAAGTGAACAGCATCAGTTTCGTCTGCGGTGGCAGCATTTCATGTTAACAGTTATTACACTTCAGGTGCGTGCCTATACCAGCCAGTGTAGTTATTTTATTTTATGACGTGTAATATAATTTGGACCTAGGAAGCACGAGGTAACGGGGGAATGGAGGAGACTGCATAACGAGGAACTAAATGATTTGTACTCCTCACCCAATATTGTGCGGGTGATAAAATCGAGAAGAATGAGATGGGTTTGGCATGTGGCGCGTATGGGTGAGGAGAGGGGAGTGTATAGGGTCTTGGTGGGGAAACTGGAGGGAAGGAGACCACTGGGAAGACCTAGGCGTAGATGGGTGGATAATATTAGGATTGATTTCCAGGAGGTGGGATGTGAGTATATGGACTGAATTGGGTTGGCCCAGGATAGAGACAGGTGGCGGACGCTTGTGGGTGCGGTAATGAACATTTGGGTTCCGTGAAATGCGGGGAATTTCTTGACTAGCTGCAAACCAGTTACCTTCTGAAGAAGGACTCTACACCATGGAGTAAGTAAGTAAGTAAGTAAGTAAGTAAGTAAGTAAGTAAATAATATTATTGGTTTCTCTACAGCTGCAATACACAGCCAGTGTAGGAATAGCTACCTGTGAAAATGTGTCGTGTATTTTTATATAAGTATAACGTAATTATACAGTGTGGAGTCAGACAGTTGGCATGATCACGAGAAATAATGACTCTTAAGACATCAAAGTTTTAGCACGTATTTAAACTCCCATTACTAGCAGCCGCTTAACTCGTGCTTTCGCGAATTTGTGGAATACAATTTAGATTGTTTCTTGGACTGAGTCATAGCAATATTAATAGTGTTCATCGAGTGTAAGTTACGTAATTTGAAGGTATTTTGTGACCACAAATAAACGCATTAAATTTGGAAATGACTCATAACTTCGCACATTACTCATAACTGATACCGTTAAAAGTTTTACTGACAGAAAGGACGTATGACGACTTAGGGTCAAGTTTTATATGTTGATGATGAAGAGAAAGGAAGTTCATAATACATATCATTTATTTCACATAGAATTGTTGGTATACTTATATTATGTTGGGAATTGTATATTGTCTGAAGTATGTTTGACATACACGACTTTTGGGATTTGGCGCTTCTTCCTTATTTGATGGTCTAGTGGTTATCGTGCTGTCCCGTTAGCCAGAATGTCGCTTATTCGACCTTAAACCTAGTCACTGATGTTACAATAAAAATTAAGAAACGTATGCTTGCAATGACAACCAGTTACTGGAAGAAGGGCTTACAGCCGAAACGTCGAGATATCATTTAAGTCTAGTTCATTTTAGACAGTCTTTAATGTCTACCTTAATACTGTAATGATGAATCAAACATTATTAGAGATCAGTCATAGTAACTGACGAACTTATGCACAAATTCTTGTTTTATAATAAGTTTATTATATTCCTCTGCATGTTTCGAGCACTGTTGTGCTCATCATCAAGAGGTCAAAATTGTATTATACAGCATCTGGTATCATCACATTCTGTAGGTGGCCGTCCGGTGCACCGGACAGCCACCTACAGAGTGTGATGATACCAGATGCTGTATAATACAATTTTGACCTCTTGATGATGAACATAACAGTGCTCGAAACATGCAGAGGAATATAATAAACTTATTATAAAATAAGAATTTGTGCATTAAGTTGGTCAACTACTAAGATTTTACTGAGACGCACGGTCAGGAAAATATATAAAAAAAATATTAGAAGTTATTATAGAACTGGGTTCTTGATAGTCTGTTTATTGTAAAACCCTTTGACGCACTTTTAAACTACCCCACTACCCGAAGGTCAGTGGGTCAGTGAGGCTTTATGCCTTGGTGTCGAGTTCTTGTTTTGGCTTGTGACCAGATTTTGTCTGAGTCTGTGTTCTCTTAGTTTCTTGGCTGCCCTGAGTCTTCGTCAGTGACTAGACGGAAGGTCTGCCGTCAGACTGTCAGTATTCGTCACCACTTCTCGTGTTTTCATATATATCTTTTGATTCTTATCACGTACGTTACGTATTCACAAAGCTTACAGTTTGCATGCACACTACACATTTTACGTATAGGTCTAGCCTGCGCCAGTCCAGTTCCTGTTCAGCAGATAGTGTCTTATCTCACTGACCTTAAGTTGTACCTGCTGTTTAGTCGTTTGGAAGGTCGTAATATTGAATGGTCCACATTTAGACTGTTTATGTTTTATGTATCTGGTTTTGTCTTACCTTTGTAGAGAAAAGTTGAATTTTCGTGATATTTTATTGTTCTGTTTGCACCTACATCTACAGAATTGCAAATTTCTTGTACAAATATTACAAATCTGATCTACATTTATAGTAGAAACTCATGTTCTCCATTATTATGAGAAATGTTTAACACAGTTTACAGTTTTGATCCTAATTAAGGCATGTAGGTTGTATGTGGACAAATGCAGAGTTGTGTAATATTAGATCACGTGGTACGTTTACACATATAAGTCTGTGCGTTGAAGGATTAGTTAATTTAACGACACTTAACTAATTTGACCAGATTAAAAAGGTGGGAATGGAGAATGACATGAAATACTCAGCAGGTTGAAGAAGACGATTTTATATTTTTTTCCCGGGGAATGCCAAAAAATAAAATAATTCGTTCAGGACTGTCAGCCCGAAACCGGTACCTTCAAATAATAAAGAAAAGTAGCAATCACCTATTAGCATCTTTCCGAGTAACGGATACTTACACTAATCTTTACTTAGTTTGAGTTGTTACCAGATTTCTCATTACTACTAGAGCTCTCTACATTCCATCCATTGTTAGTATGCAATATAATGTATTTTATAGTATGACCCATAACATACAACCTTCAGAATACATAGCAAACTTTAACCTTTTGACGCCTAACGACGACTATAGTGGTCGTACCGCACCGTTAACCTCTAAATGTTTTATTTTATATATTTATTCAACAAATATAGGTAATGAATATTTTAAACATGGTATATACTCTCCGTTTTTTCCTTTTCAAAATGCAGTTTGTTTCATAACTCTAACTTATTTGGTTCTTGTTTTATTCACATTTTATATACAGGGTGTGCTAAAATTAAAAAAATAATTCCGGCGCCAAAAGGTTAATACAAAAAAAAATTAATACTGAAAACAAATCAGGAAACAGCGTGAAAGACAAAGTTTGGGCCACGCCTATGAGCATGTTCAATGCATGTCCCATATGTAGCAACGTTCCTGATGTAGATTTTATTTCATACTACTGAGTATTTTCTGAGAATGCGTATGAAAATGGGAAGAATTTTGTGGAAGTCAAGACCGCTGGAAATATTTGCTGTGGCAACGGGGCGAACACAATGGCAAAACCGTCTGTCGGAAATTTGAACTTTTAACAGATTGGATCTTACATAAACCCTTTGAGGCAGGATGTGTGGTGAACAGGCGCATTACACAGACATACACGCCACTCGGCTGCTAATCAATTTACACATGTGAACTGTCTTTCATATCATTATTCAAACCAGTGTAAAATATCTGCTGTGTATTGGAAGAAATGTGGAAGACACTTAGGTGTTGAGTAAAGAGAGACCAACTTGATGCCACTTGTTTTATTATTACTTTATTCAGTGCTCAACATGTTTCGGATGTTAATACACCCATCCTCAAGAGCTTGCAAATAATTCGTTGAGTTATTTCATGGGTTGTATCTGGTTCGAAGTGTGTTGGTACTAAGTTGCAGTGTGGCTATGGTGGTGTGGTATCCGTCTGCAGGCTGAAGCAGTAGTGCTTCAGCCTGCAGACGGATACCACACCACCATAGCCACACTGCAAAGTAACACCAACACACATCGAACCAGATACAACCCATGAAGTAACTCAACGAATTAGTCACAAGCTCCTGAGGATGGATGTATTAACATCCGAAACATGTTGAGCA
>Ga0123355_10015496_pt1 | contig 11980 bp, 9 predicted proteins | sample TergutEmb28metaG_3_FD_89872 | JGI IMG/M metagenome (GOLD analysis project Ga0123355, IMG submission 89872) | Embiratermes neotenicus P1 segment gut microbial communities from Petit-Saut dam, French Guiana - Emb289 P1 | ecosystem: Host-associated > Arthropoda: Insects > Digestive system > Gut ... | reverse complement strand
TAACTGAATCATAAGCTTTCTTGAAGTCTATAAAGAGCTGATGCACTGCTTCATTGTATTCCCATTTCTTCTCAAGTATTTGACGAATGCAGAATATATGATCAGTGGTTGACCTGTTGCATCAGAATCCATAATGATGATCCCCAATAACTTCCTCCACGTATGGAATTAACCTTGAGAGCAGGATGTTGGACAAAATTGCCACTATTTCATATAAATACCCATTAATGCATACTTACATTATCAGCACTGTGTCACTGCGACATGTTTCAGCCCTCAAAGGGCCATCTTCAGGGGGTACAACCAATACATTTCCACAGCAATATCAACAAAATATGTACCAGATTGAAATTCAGTTTTGTGAGCAGCGCGTAACATATTACGTGGCAGCTACATTTTTGGATTTTTTCCCAAGCAATATTGTGATTTTTTATGTGCTGTTGACTGTGCGTCTCTATATAATCTTGTAAATGAAACCAACTTGGTGCACGATTTATTCTTAGTGTATTTCGTCAATTTTATTTATAACCTCTACGTGTTTCGGACCTCTCCAGGTTCATCATCAGGGGGAACAATGTTATTTATGCGACACATGGTATTTGTTATTCTGTATACAGAATAACAAATACCATGTGTCGCACAAACACAGTTGTTCCTCCTGATGATGGACCTGGAGAGGCCTGAAACATGTAGAGGTCATAAATAAAATTAATGAAATACACTAAGAATAAATCGTGCACCAATTTGGTTTCATTTACAAGATAATATTGTGATGTTACTGTATTTGAGAACAGTTTTATGCAAAAATTTTGCTTAATTATTATACTATATATAGTATTAACTTATCAAATGAGCAATTCTTGATAAGCTATTTTCTCTGTGGAAATGTAACAGTCATACTCCCTGCATATGCCCCTTTAAAGGCTGAAACATGTCAGAGTAACACAGTGCTAATAAGTGGTGTTAGTAATATACGTGTGTATTAGTTGGTTTTTATGTGAAATAATGCACATAGCTATGTGTATACTGTGTACAGGATATGTGTGTGGGGGGAGGGGGAAGGACAGAGACAGATAGAGAGACAGACAGACAGACAGACAGAGAAAGGACCACAATATACCAATTTTGATTTCCGCCACATTCAACTTCCACTGCACCTTTGGGAACCTAACTATTGCATAAGTATGGGTAGGTCTGTACACTGTATAGCTGAATCTAAAGGTCTGAAGGTTAATTAGCACCATTATATACTAACTATTAGATGGTGCTGGCACAGGAACATTAGCTCCGGCCAGGCGCAGCTGATGTTGAAGTGAGAAGTCAATATTGTAGAATTGAATTCCTGATCCCCGCTGAACTTCTGTTGGCTTTGGTGGCATCACAAGTTCAGGATTATCTCGGAGATCTAGCACATCTAGATCAGTGAGGAGATGGATCGCGTCCGGTAGAGTTATCAAACGATTTGCTGTCAAGATTAACTTCTTCAATGACCCACACCTAGCAAAAATTTAAACATAAACAAAACAATGTTAAAAATCAGATGTGACATAAACATGGCTAATGGCTGAAAAGTATAATGTTATGTTAAAAATGCTTGGAAGGGGGTTGGAAAACTATGATAAAAATGTATCAACTAGAAACTGCACAAAGTGGTTTGTAGAGTCACAATTAACTAAGAATTTACAGAATTACATAAAATTTCTAATGGACCATTTGACTAGATGTATCAAACAATGGAGACCAAGACAATTTTTGTTAAGCAGGCCAGAAAGAAAAAGAAATGTTGGAAGGCCCAGACTAAAATGGCTAGCAGCAGCAGAGCTGTAAGTGAAGGCACAGAGGCAAAACACAAATAATGGACAGAAATGTGCGTCTGTTATAAACCAGAACAAAATTTTAGGCTGCAAAGGCAAGATCACTGTGACCAAGTAACTGACTGACAGCTACAGAAATCCTTACTCAGGCACAGATGCAGAGGCACCTTGAAATGCCCTCCCCTACCTCTTCACATGCAAGCATGCGTGCATGCACATGCAATGCACACACACAATCTCTGCTGCATTAAAAGTGCCAGGTCTACTAAAACAACATGCAAACTCATATCTTGGAAACAGTTGAAATAATTTTTCCTGTGTTTTATTTTATAACTGTCAGCAGATCTGGCCATATAGCATCAGATACTAGAAAGACAAACTGGAAAACTCTTGGAATTATTCATGGCCTACCTGAGGGACTTTTCTTGCACTTTCCTGGACTCTGGAAAACTATGAAACCTCAAGTCAGATCAGCAGACGACCCAACCCCAGTTTCCAACCATACATATTAAGATCGAAATACTCTAAAATAACATGTGGCCTATACTCAGTCACAAAAACCAGCTAAATACCTGCACAATCCCTCTGGGATCATTTCTAACTGGTTGTTTGCTGCTGAGAACACTTCCAGGTTATTTAACTTGCCAATGCCTGAAGGAATACCCTCAAAGTCCAACTTATTGTCATTGACATACAGCCGACACAACGTTGTGATCTTGCACAAGGATGCTGGCAATGATGTCAGTTTATTTCGGCAAAGATTGAGAGTTTTCAGATGCTGCCACAGTTCTGCAAACAAGAGAAATGGAGACTCTTTTAAAACTTCTTCAGTGAAGGATGGAATGCATCATCTGACACTACAATGATCATATGACACTGTCATCCATATCATGACTTTATTAGTGCCATATGCAATTACAAGCTCTATCCTAATTCAGATATTAACCATCAGTAACATGACATTTAATGTTGCCACACTGCTGTGCAATAAACTGGGTTCTACATTTGAATTTGGGATAACAGGTGTGCCAACAAGGGGGAATGGGAGCACCAATCATCCTTAGTATGTCTCAGAAACATATATTTGTGATTTGTTAACACCAATGGGAATGTCTCATCTCAAAAAAAGATAAAATCACTGTGTGTCGACTGACATTTCCCTAGTCATCCATCTGTTCTGCTGATACCCTTCATGTTTCCCTCTCTCCTTACAAATGAGAATTAGGTCAGATGTCAGGATGGTCTCTAACTCTTACATGTCCCTCCACCATGTGGCTGCAGTACCGCTAACAAAGTACCTTTTCCTCATATTACCCCTGCGCTACTTCCAAGTACTCTGTGCTCCTCATTGTTATGCTCCTATGTTGGTCCAAAATTCTAGCACAGACTTGTAAACCTTCATTGCCAAGTTAAAAATTATCAACCAAACCCACAGCAGCATAACACTTAAAAATCTCCTCATTTCCTGCACCCACATGGTGGAAGGACATGTAAGAGTGAGAAACTATCCTGACATCTGACCTAATTCTCATTAATGCAGGATATTGGCTGGTCACGAGCACTCCGGCTGCATTATTCTCTGGTATATTTTAACACACTCTGCATAACTGAGACTACTATATAGCATCAAATTACTAATAAAAAGGAATCTGAAAAGGAACCATCCACGGTCTAATAAAGGTACTACCCAAACATCTGCCTGCAGGAATAAAGGAAAACCATCAAAACCTCAGTCATGATATCCAATGATTCAATCAAAATTCATAACAGGCATCTTTAAAATACATGTCAAGAATGCTGCTTTCATCAGGCACTTCGTTGTTAAGCTAGTACCAGTGATTCACTTCTGAATACTGACAGCACTGTGCTTCATCTGTGGCACAGGCACTGTTTGTTATAAACCCAATCAAATGGAAATCCTCATGTCCCACTTACTCCAGGTAAAGCATCATTTTTTTTGTCACTGAAAATTTCACTGTTATATTCGCACATGTATTCAGTCACTTCCAAACTGCAGTACCACCACTGATATGTTTATCATATCACTGTAATGGAAGTGTTCATCGTCCACTGGACTAGGTGAACAAGTGCATAACAACTCTGGCACACTTGCTTACTTTAGTTTAATAACCTCAAAACATGCAAGACTTATGGCAAAAGTGGATTAAGCAAAAAATGTGTGATTTATTATGGTCCACACCTTTTGTCCATAACATTTTGCCCTCAGGTAACTATTTACTGGCAGCCAAGACAGTTCAGAGAGAGTTTGATTCCCAGTAGGGAGAAAAGCCTTTTCTTTCCTCTTAAGTGCGCAGACAAGCTCTGTGGCTGACCCAGCCACCTGTCAAATTTGTACTAAGGTCCCTTCCCCAGGGTACAGCAGCCAAACCTTGACACTGACTACTCAGTTCATCAAATACTTAGGAGTGCATAGAGATACATCTCCTCTCCACCATGCATCCTAATTGTGTGGTGATTAATTATGCACAAAAATAATTATGCACAAAAATTCATCACTGTTTCAGGGATTATGCTGAAAAATAATGGTACTTAGGTGGAATAAATGTGCCACATTTCAAATGGCAATGACTTGTCATTTAATTTTTATGACCGTGGGTGTCCTTCTTATGAAACATCCATTATAAATTCATCTTTTCTACCTAAATTAAAAATTTGAGTTACTACTGAAGTGCACAAAAACCATGTGGATCTCAAGACAAGAGTCAATCACTGTTTGATTTTACTGCACATATGCGTTGAGAAGTTACAGTAAAAGTCCCCACTAGTTACATGAGGACAGACACACACAGAAGAAATAATAGACATCATTTCTGCAACATTTTGTTGCAAATGTACAAGATTTTTGATTATTTCTATAATATGCACATGTGTAAACATGTTTAATAAATCTCTGTATGAACGGTACTTACCTATTGCCTGCGACAATTCTGTTATTTCGTTGTCACTTAAGTTCAGTCTATGTAAATTCCGTAGAGAATATAAAGCATCAGGAACTTTAGGTAACGCATTCTGCGCCAAGTCCAGTTCTGTCAGGTTTGTAAGACTGTCCATGCTTCCTGGAATGTTGTTTAAAGTGCGCTGTGTATCACGCATGTGGAGCGTTTCCAAACTCATCAATGATGGCAGTTGTCTACAACAAGTCAAGCCAGAAAATTGATTCTAATGAAATTGTACTCTGAAGCAAAATTATACCTTACATGACATTAAGAAAAGACTACTGCACTTATGACAACCAAATGCAATGAATGGTAATAATAATATATAACAGACTAGCAGTTAAATAAATGAACAATTATGTTGTTACTGTTGATCTTGATTTGGGACTTAGCACCATGCAGAACTAAGCTATGTTCCTGACATTTCAGGGAACTCAATTAGAGAAAATGGTGTCAGATACAGGTTGGTGTAGTCCTGAAGGATTATATGTATACTTCTACAAGTGTATTTCTCTACACATCATGTGCAGTGAAAATATACAGATAATAATAGGAAAAACTTATAAATAAAAACTGCAATTCACAACCTAGGCTAGGGTGTAGCTACTTTTCCCACATTTTTACAAAAAAGAATTAGTAATGCACCGTAGGTCTCCATAAATAAACAGCTAGTAAGTTTTCAAAATTGCTTCGGCATTCTATCTCAGCTTTTCCAGCGAAAGGGTTAAATCAAGGTCATTCTTTCATTCAATTTTCTCCATAGGCAATGTAAGATCATGTGGCTGGGCAACATGCTGCATGCATGCTACATGATTGGGTTGGCCAACTGTATTGTAAATTGCTTTTTATGGGCAGAACATACTTCTCCCATTGTAATTCACTGCCACTTTACACAGGCATTAGGCTATGGCATAATGAGAGTGTAGCATAGCAGAAAATGATGCAGAGAGCTTCAAAATTGTCAAATGGACATGAATTATGATCATTTCACTCATTGGCCAGTAACATTAACAATGGATGTGAATGCGGCACAAGTGGAGGAAGCAATTTTGGAAAGCCTATGAGTCACGATTCAAGGTTACCATTTCCACAAAAATAAGGAAGTAGAAATGGCTGTTAATAAATGGTCATGAATGCAGGAGGCAGATTTTAACATGACATAATTTTTAAACTCATGCCAAAATGAGTAAAATTCATCACTGTTTCAGGGATTATGCTGAAAAATAATGGTACTTAGATGGAATAAATATGCCACATTTCAAATGGCAATGACTTGTCATTTAATTTTTATGACCTTGGGTGTCCTTCTTATGGAACATCCATTATAAATTCACTTTGCCTTATTTTACTTCACTTGGTTGAACTTCTTGTACCGGTAGATGCAGAGGGAATAAATTCATCACTTGTTGTCTATACTACAGAGTATACTTACTTAATTATTTACTTACTCCATGCAGCAGACTCCTTCTTCAGAAGATAACCAGTTCTCAGCCAGTCAAGAAAATCCTGGCATATTATGGAACCTGAAGGTTCATTACTGCATTCACACATGCCTGCCACCTGTCCCTATCCTGAGCCAGCTCAACCCAGTCCATGCCCCCACATCCTACTTCCTGAAGATCATTCTTAATATTATCCTCCCATCTACACCTGGATCTTCCAAGTGGTCTCTTTCTCTCAGGTTTCCCACCAAAACCCTGTATACAACTCAGCTCTTCCCCATACATGCTACATGCCCCCCACCCCCCCATTTCATATGTCTTGATTTGATAACCTGAACAATAATGGGCAAGTATTATAGATCATTAAGCTCTCCATTATGTAGTTTTCTCCACTCCCCTGTAACCTTGTTCCTTTAAGGCCCAAATATTCTCCACAGCACCCTGTTCTCCAACACCCTAAGCCTATGTTCCTTCCTCAATGTGAGCAATCAACTTTCACACACATACAAAACAACAGGCAAAATACAAAGTATACTCAAATAATTAATATTATACTACTACCTCTGAATTAAAACAAATACAAGTATATCACACACACAGTCCTGGGTTTAAATCTTCAGGTTCATCCTTGTGAGATGTTTACACAAGGCAACATTTCAGTTTATGCTGCTATTATCATTCCACCAGTATGTCATACTCAGTCATCAGAAGATGGTACAACAGGCCTACAGTCACTGACATACATTATTACTACCTATAACATACATCCTAATTTTAAGCACAGATCTCCTTAATTTACAAACCTCAGCTGAAAGTGTCCCAGTGGATTGTGGTTGAGTATCAGTGTCTGCAAGTTTGCCAGCCTTCTGGTCTGAGGTGGCAAAGTTTCTAAGTTATTTGAGCTGAGATCAAGGAACAGCAAATCTGTCAAATGCATGAACAGTGCATTTGGAATTGAATCAATGCTGCAAACATTAAACAAACATATACTTTTTATTAAACAAACTGCACACACAAAAATTTATGTTACACAAGAGTTTTATGATGAAAATAGCATACAGCATGCAGAAATATCATGAGAAAATGTTTTGTCATTATCAAAGTTAGAAATGAATTTGGAGCATAAAATCCAAAGACAAAATAATTTCTATGCAAGTGCAAAATTTTTAGCATATAAAAATAAACCTTGTAACAAACACCTAATGTCAGTAACTCGAAATGCATTGAAAAGGCAGCAACATGAACATTATGATACCAAATCTGATAGAACAGCAATATGCACCAGTCAGCACCGCTATCTACAAGGATAGATTGAACTATTCCTGGCAGTTGTAAATAATGAAATACTACTGAATCATGCATAATTTCCATTGCAGTTTATTGCTGTCACCTTCTGCTCCTATTCATAACAAGTAACAACTAGGGCTGCTAATACATGTAACAACAAATTAATATGTGTGAGACTTCTCTGTTGTGTCTCTACATACATTGCCATTCGCATCTCTAACTCCATGACAACCTACTTGGTATCTTTGCTTCTCATACAAGAGGATGACACATTTGTGTGGAGTTACACAGTATACACTGCACTATCTAACAGCCCTCCTTTTATGGCAACACATGACTATGCCAAACAGATACCCTTTTCCATAACACAAAAATAACAATACCTGTTATGGCAGAGAATAACACAGACATAAACCTTTCATTTTAGCTAAATTCCCATTTTCTTTAACCTTTAAACAACTCAATTCACAAACACAGATACATGTAAATAAACACCCCTGGAATTTAATTTTAAATAAAAGGTGAGACTCAAAAGTTTTTAGACAACTGTTATAGAACACAGATAACTTCTTATATGGACATGACTTATTTTCATTTTTCAAAATACATTCCTCCTTGTTCAATACATTTGTTTGCACGTTTCTTCAACTTCTTCACGCCCTCCAGGAAAGCAGTTTTTGAAATGTTGTTAAGCTCCCTTGTCACTGCACACTGAATTTCTTCCACTGTTTGAAAATGCCACCCTTTTAAGGAAAATTTTAACTTGGGGAAGAGAAAGTAGTCGGCAGGTGCAAGATCTGGTGAGTAAGGTGGGTGGTGGAGAACAGCAACATTCCTGTTTGCCAGAAACTTCTTTACAATTGCAGCGTTATGAGATGGCACATTATTGTGAAGAAGGAACCACTCACTGGATTGGAATTTGGTCATTCTAACTCGTCGAATTCTCTTCAGTAGCCGATCCAAAACACCCACGTAGAATTCTGCATTTACTTTCTGCCCTTCAGGGACAAACTCTTGATGAATTACACCTTCTGCATCGGAAAAAACAATTAACATCGTCTTCACTTGTGATTTTTGAAATCGCAGTTTCTTTGGTTTTGGAGAGTTTTGCCCCACCCACTCTGCACTCTGTCATTTGGTGGCCAGATCGTAGGCAAAACACCATATTTCATCACCGGTAATATTTTCCCAAAAACGTTCATCTTATCCCATTAAAAGAAGATCCTGGCAATAAACAATGTGTTCTTGTTTCTGCTCTGAAGTCAAGGTGTGAGGAACAAATCTCACCCAGAGCTTTCTTCTTCCCAAGTCTTCGGTTACAATCTGGTGAACTGTCTCCTTACCAATATTCAAACGATCTGCAGTCACTTGGAGAGTGGTACGACGGTCTTCCGCCAGCAGACAACGAACAGCTTCCACATTTTCATCTGTTCTGGCAGTCGAAGGATGACCACTTCTGGCATTGTTCTTCACATCCTCCCTTCCGTCTCAAAAGCAAGCATACCACCGATACACATTAGCACAACTCATGGCAGCACTACCATAAGCCTTATTAATCAGTTCGTTTCCACGGCACTTTTACCAACTTTAACACAAAATTTAATTGCCACTCTCTGCCCCTCCATGACGCTGACAACAAGGCAAAAAATCTTCACTTGCAAAACAAGTTCATACTCACAGACCACTGAACGAAAACCATTCAAGCCTGGTCACGTGTTACATGAAGCATAGTAACTATGTAGTTACGGTGTCGGCCACTAGATGTAACGCACAGTAGTCTTTTAAAACAACTCATCTAAAAAACTTTTGGATTGCATCTTGTATGTAGGCAACAATAAAATTTAATGCATTTTGAGACAGGCTGCGTAATGTCTGTTTTATGTTCCATAAAATGCCATTTGTTTAATAATCTGGTCATTTTTTTTGTTTGTTCACCTAATACTCATGTTTTATATAAACCATGTGCTAAAATTTAAATACCAGCTCAGATATTTAAAGGTTAAACACTATAATTCCCTCTTCCATTCACCAGCCTGATCTTGTTAAAGGAACATTCTGTGTAAGAAAAAGTGATGTTCACATTACTGAATAATAATATTATAGTGAAGTATGGTAAATGCAGTGCAGCCCCAATTTAATGCTGACATGACTTAAGGTCTTCCCTCATTTAAAGTTTAGTCTCAATCAAAAGAAGTCAACAATCTCCATGCTAAATTTACTCCACTTCAGATTTTATCAATTCATTGTTCCAATCCATTGGTTTCTAAAGCAGGAGCATAGCTGGTGGGCCGGGCGGTGAGACGCTCCCAGCAGCAGAGTTTAAGGGGCAGTAAATTTGGTAGCCAAATGAGTATTTAAAATGAAAAATATGCTTTTCTGTACTCCACAAATTTTAAATTACTGAGTGAAATGTGAGAAAATTCAATAAAAAGTTGTGATTTTTTTAAGGTTAATAATTTCTCTTAGGGGTGACCACTGTGACTACAGGCCCCAAGCACCAAAAAACCTAGCTGTGCCACTGCTCAGAAGAAACCTCAAACCGGTGTTTCAGTGCAACTACCAATGATAAACAGAAATATATAATTTATAGTCTAACACAACTTTATTACATAAAATATAATTAATTAAAAAAGAACAAAGCAGCAACATGTTTCATTTTCATGAAGCCATCTTCAAGCTGTAACTTAAAAGGGCTTTAACCTTTATCCTACGGACCTTTAATTCAGTCTTTGTGCTCAACTCATGAATTTTCTCTGCGACGGCCCTTTAAATCTTTGTGCGTGTTTGACAATATACATTTAGATACAATGAACCAGAAATAATGAAATAATCTGCATTGTGTTGTGAATAAATCAGAGATATTTCAGTTCAGAAAAAGATTATGTAGAAATGTTTAGTGCCTACATGCACGAAGTTAATTTAAAAGTTTTATAATTTTCAATTTATTTTACTTATGTTTCTGTTTCGGGCCCGATGTATGCACAGTAAATTTCAGCTTCAAGATTTGTGGGGTTATGCCTTGGCGTGGCAGTGTCAGAAAAATCATCTTACTTCACACACACTCCACACTTTCTCAGAACTTCACTAACAAATTTTTTCTTCACACCACTCGCAGTTCACACGCGACATTTTAGTTGTGTCGTTGTCACGAACCAAGACTGTCCAAACTTTTGTTGAATGGTGTTCCACTCTACTGACTTTCGCCATTATTTCCAGTGTATCTTTCACGTGGAGGAATCGAGAGTCTCTACATGATATTTCCTTAGACCGTCAAAGGAAGAATAACTAAAATAGAGATATTTCAGCGATTCTCTAAAAAATATATAAAATTCTATTGCCTAAATAAAAACGTATTTTTAAAATTTTAAATTTCTTTTCCTTACATTTCCAGCTGAGGCCACAGTTTAAGTAGGGAGATCCAGTTTAACAGCTTGAAACGTTTCAGGGATCTGCCTTGTTGTGGTAGTCCACAAAGCATCTTCTATCACAACAAAGAGCTACATCACACCTTTCGCATATCACTGAAACATTTCTGGTGACACCATTTTCCGCAAACGGAATAGGCCAATGCTTCCTGCCACGTTCTTCAAATCTAACGACTCGAGTGGCAGCAGCAGGTGGTCTTCCTATTGGCCTTTGCACATTCCGTTCATGTCCAGCGTGTGCCAATAAATTCGCCCGTAGGGTGTCCCAAAAATCGCTGTGCGAAATTTTCTTACCCCCAGTGAGGAAAAAAGGATGTAGCTATTCAGAATGGCCAGGTCAAACAGATGGAAGAAGAGTTGCTTTGTCCACTTCCATGTGTGACGGTTAATAAAATAGGAATTTGCCATTCTATCTGTCTTATCTACATAGCCCATATGGCGGTCATAATCCGCCACAATTTGCGGCTTTATGGCCTTCCCCTTATTATCACAGAAATTACCCTCTGCTGGTGGGTCATGGATGTTTGTCAAAATACGTACGTCGCGTTTGTCCCTCCACAGTATGGCTGTCAAGTCACCCCTAGTCCGTACCTAAAGGTCGCCCCATGTCATTCTCTTGGGGCCTAAGTTCTGTGGCATGCCCTTCCTGTTTGGTCGGACAGCGCCAGAACAGTAAATTTCTTTCATGGCCAAGTCATCGAATTCTCACGTTCTGCATATGAGTAAGTCATGGGAAGTCGTGACCTCAAAATTTAACCTATATTAATTGGTGTGGGCGAGTTTATGCATCCTGTTAATCTTATTTTTCAAACCATCCTTCTGTAATGGACCAGAAACCGAATTGAAATGGAAGAGTTCGTTTTAGCAGTAATATATCCTGCGACCGCAAACATAATGTCCGCCTCTGTTGTGACCATACAGGGAAAAGGTTTGTATATCAGTCGCCAAACAAGCAATTCTTATTTCAGAGCGGAGTACACAGCAAGCAACTTGTTATATGAAGCACGCCGTCACAAACAGAATTCCTGTAACAGCAACGCTTATCAGAGTGAATG
>Ga0123355_10015495_pt1 | contig 11981 bp, 9 predicted proteins | sample TergutEmb28metaG_3_FD_89872 | JGI IMG/M metagenome (GOLD analysis project Ga0123355, IMG submission 89872) | Embiratermes neotenicus P1 segment gut microbial communities from Petit-Saut dam, French Guiana - Emb289 P1 | ecosystem: Host-associated > Arthropoda: Insects > Digestive system > Gut ... | reverse complement strand
CATCCCCATCAAGCAGGACAATTGCGAAGCGATGTCCTTGCAACTCCTCAAGGGTTTTTCTTGCACTTGCAGGTGATACGTGGCTACTTTGCCCACCAAATCCGTCTACAATATCTCTATCATTCATCCATTCAACCCATTTATCTTGGAAATCTTCAGGATTGAAGGGTGAAAGATATAGTCGTTCGCCTACTATTTTACGGAAAAAACGCATAATATCCTCCTTAAATTAATTTATACACCTCTTGGTTCGTTCATCGGGATAATTATAGCACAGGCTGGCTCAATTAAATGCTTCACTGACAACCTTGCTTCAAACACCGAAGGTTTTATATGAAGAGTCGTAATCGCCGTTAAAGAATCAATAGTGTTTCAAGCCATGTGCTTGTATCAAAGTTATCGTCAACACCCCCGATTGGACTACAACTTTGATACAATGATAAAAGCCTTGATTTCTAAAAAAGCCTATCAGATAATGAATTAGGTCACTTATAAACTCCTGTTTTCCCATTCAAGAAATCCTTTATTGCAGTAGTCTAGCGACAACAGAAATGTTACTTGTGCAAGCCATAGACGCTGCTCAACACCCATGGTATACTGCCCGCAGCATGTATTAGGGAGGATTTTCGTATGAATGTATTGGCAGTGGGTTGCCATCCTGACGATTTGGAAATTGGGTGTGGTGGCACATTGGCGCGTTACGCCGCCGAAGGCCATACCGTAACATACTGCCATGTAGCAGACGGTTCCGTGGGGCATACCGTCATCCTGCCGGAGGAGCTGCGGGTCATCCGCGCGTGCGAGGCACGCCAGGCGGCGGACGTCTTAAACGCTTCGTATGTGTCGTTGGGCATCCCAGACTTGGAGGTCAACGCTAAAGACCTGGAGGTGGTGAAGCGCATGGTCACCGTAATTCGGGCGGCTGCACCCGATATCATCATCACCCACAGTCCCGAGGACTACATGAAGGATCATGTAGAGGTTTCCCACTTAGTATTCGATGCCAGCTTCTCAGCCAGCGTCCCCCATTTTGGGGAGGGAGCGGCTTGCGCCATTGCGCCATTGTACTATATGGACACCTTGGCCGGTATCGGGTTTCTTCCCACCGAATATGTGGATATCAGCGAAACGGTTGATACGAAGCTGGCGGCGTTGGCCTGTCATGACAGCCAAATCGCATGGATGCGGGAACACGATAAAATTGATTTCCTTAACTTTGTACGGGCGTGTGCAATGTTCCGAGGCATACAATGCGGGGCGGGTTACGCCGAAGGGTTCCGCCCGTGCATGACATTCCCGCGGATGACGGCTAAGCGTCTTTTACCATAACCAAAAAGGAGAGGTTAACATATGCTCGAACTAAACGATCTTTACGCATGGTGCTGCATCCCTGCGCAAAAGCTTCTTCAACATCCCGATTTGAAGGTTCCGCTTCGTATCGTAAAAGATAATAGCGCGCTCGGAGAAATTATGGCGCGTGATTTCATCGAAGACATTAAAGCTGCGGGCGATCGGGTGTACCGGGCGATTATTCCCTGCGGCCCAAAGGATTGGTACGCACCCTTCGCGAGAATCGTAAACGAAGAACGCATTTCCCTTCGCAATGTTATCTGCTATCACATGGATGAGAATCTGGATTGGGAAGCGAAGCTGCTGCCAGAGAATGATCCAAGCAATTTTAAGACCTTCATGCACAAATATTTTTATGAAGCGGTTGACCCGGCATTACAAGTCCCAGAACAGAAGCGCCTCTACCTCACACCTGATACCGTTAAAGCCATATCCGAGGAGATTCTCTCCAACGAAATAGATTATACGCTAGGCGGGTGGGGCCAGGATGGGCACATTGCATTCAATCAAGCGAAGCGTAACCCATACTCCGTGGTGACGATCGACGACATCCGCAATTCTACAGCGCGTGTGCAGGACAATAATATTGATACCATCATCGCACTGTCTCAGCGCGAGTTCGGAACGGCATGGCAATTCCTGCCGCCAATGTCGGTGACCCTTGGCGCGAAGGAGTGCCTTAAGGCGAAGAAGATTCGCGTATATTCCGCAACAGGCGCGTGGAAGCAAACGGCGCTAAGGGTGGCGCTATTCTCCGGTCTTACGCCGGAATATCCCATGACCCTTCTTCAGGAACATCCCGACGCTTTAATTACCGCGACCGAGGAAACGGCACGCCATCCGATCAGCGAACATCCGGAATGGGAATTTCGCGGCGTAAGCGAATCTGCAAGAAAATGATGATGTAATTTACTTTAATGCGGTAACTCCCATCAAGGCAAAAATCGCGTCGTTGGCTGCCGCTTCCACGCAAATTTTAGTGATATGCATCCCTTGTATCGGTAACTTCAGCAAATGCGCTTCTGTATCCACCTCCACAGGAAGCGTCATGTCCTTGACCATATGCGAACCCGCAACACCAAACCGGCCACCCAAATTCTCAAAACCGTTGCGAGCCGTGTCGTGGTATCGTCCAGCCCATACGCTCCAGCAGTCACCAATGTCGAACGGGTTAACCAGATCATGTACCGTTACATTGTTATCCCGGTCATACAGTTTGATGCGCAGGTTCACTACATGACTCTGGGCTGGGAAGGTAAGACCGGTTAGCATGAGGTACAATTCCCTGCCTTCGATGTTTGTATCCATCTCAATGGCAGATGGATACCCACCTGCCAGGGTAACGACTGTCATACATAATCCCGCCGCATCACTCAAGAATGGAATTCCCTCGTATGTCCACCCAATGCCGTCCTTACCGACTTTTGATTTCCAAGCGTCAAGGGAGGGCTCTTGTTTGCGTAAACCCCGGCCAATCAAGTGCTCAATCCAGTATTCAAAACTAATCCTACTTGCCGGAAACGCGGGTGCTGTCGCACACTTGACCACCTGCCTGATGGCTTCGGCGGGGGTACTGGCATTGAACTGGCTGCTAATATCGATCAATGCCCATCGCGAAATATCACGGTCTTTGATGTCGAGGGGTTTCCATACCAGCGGGAGCCGCTCTTCAGCCGACTCAATACAAAGCGGGATTTTCTCCCACCAGGGGCAGCCTCCTCCCTGGCGTACAAACAGCAGCCCTGTACCAGGGTTTCCAACAATATTACCCTGCAATTTCCCAGCGGTTATGCTGGGGTTGCCAAGAAGGCCCTGGGGATCATACACCTCTGTACCGCCCCCGGTATCTAGTGTAACAATATCCCCCTGCTTGATATTTTGCACATCCCGCGGTGGCATACATAACCGTGGACGGTAATGTACCGCAACCGTCCCTTTCAAACCTGAGGATACGGTAACGCCTATCCATGTAAAACCTATGCCCGGTTTTTCCGAAAAATCTACTTCAACGCCATCAACCAAGACAGAGGATACTTCCATGGCCCTAAGCGGCAGGTTAAGCTCCAACATAATCGCGTTGGGGCTGTTCCACTCAATGGCCACACATCCGTCGCTCTTCTTGTATTCATAGGAAAGCAGTGGCGTTTCAATGGCTGCCGTTTTCCATGCTTCAGGGAACATCGGGGTTAGGATAATCTTTCCGTTTGGTATGCGAGGAACAATACCAAACAACCCCTCCACGACCGCTTTCCCGAACATACTGCTGGAGTCGGCGAAATCCTCGTTTGCCACCTGCGTTCCGTCTTCATGGCACTGGCACGACAGTCCCCCGGGTGCGGGGCCATTGAAAAACCCGTTCATACATCCCCTAAGCAAAGCATACCCTTCTTCCGCATCCCCCGCCTGGAACTGGGCAAGGGCAAAATTGCATTCCTCGCCGTAGTTGAGTATATAGGTACTATGTGTGGCCTTCCGCCCCCGGTTGGGAAACCAGTTAGAACTCCAGTAGAGCTTGCCTTCACCGGTTGTGCTTTCTATCCGAAGGTTTCGCGCAGCCCAATCCAGCATCTGTGCCGTTTGAAATTCGTCAGCCAATCCAAACTCAATAGTGTGGTACAGGGTCGCCAGCTCCGGTTCGGGGTGCAACTGGCATTTCCCCCTTGTGTCCAGGGATTCGGCAAAAACCCCTTTCCGTTTCATCCACAACGTGTTTTGCATCGCGGTGTATATCTCCCGTGCCGCATTTTTAAACGGCTCATCATCCTCACACAAACGTGCTGCCAACTCGGCCAGCAAGGAGTATGCCCGGTACATATATGCAGAGGCTTGGGCGCATTGGCCCCGGATGTTCCAGTGTGAATCACTAATCCATGTGTTCAACACACTTTCATACAGCAGCTGGCTTCCTGGGCGCAGGCGGCGGTTTTCCCATTCTACAATGCCTTTTACCCACTCAAATATATCACGAAACAACTCCATATCGTTGGTATAGTCAATATATGCACGCAAATGGTCAATAAAAACTTCGTTCATGTTGTAATAAACAGTTTTACCATCCTCAAGCATGTATCCGACAGCGCCCATGTCGTCACCGTCATGGTTTAAACTTATATCAATATGGCTTTGTATGGACTTCTTTACCCGGTCCGGCCATCCGTAGCAAAGCGGCCCATACCAGATGCGCCAGCCTAAATATGCCATCCGCCAAGACCACCCGCCGTGTACATATGATTCATAAGCCCAAGTGCCCTCCGTGAGAAGCGCTGTCATTGCGACTGCGGAATCCAAGTACGGATCGGGTGTCTTTGCAACAACGCGACTTAGTATTCTTGCGTTATATGCCCGGGCGGATTGCAAAGCCTTGCCCGTGTCTTTCAGCGCATCGCCAATTCCAGAACCTGTGCCGACAGCCATGGCACATGCCCAGTTATCCGAATCTATGTTGCATCGCCCAACAACCACATGATCGCCTGCTGTTGATGATTGCGAAAGGCTATGTTCCCACAACTTCGCCGGTGATATAAGCATATCCTTGGGAGACCCCAATTGCAGCATACAATCCCTTGTGCACCCACCTGTCACACTGGGAGCCCAGCCGGGGAGTTTGTTAAGCATACGCTCAAAGTTGGTGAAATAGGAATCGTCTGATGTATACTCCCTGGTCAATGAAAATTGATTGTCCCGTAGTTCAATCTTATTCCTATCGCAGAATTTACTTCGAAATGTGTAATTTTCCTCTGCTTTCATCCAATTGTGGGATGCACCCGAAGCGCCGCCATACCCCCAAACCAGAAAACCTCTTCCTCCCTGGTTAACTTTTGCGGTAATAAGCAATCCAATGGCATCACTTAAGGCTATAGCGCCTAGTTCGACTTCAACCCCGGGAAACTCATCATCCCGTAGTCTATATTGCATTTCCCCGTCAACATAAGAAACATTCACATCGGCCCACTCGTGGAACCATTTCCCCTGTCCATCTTTAACAAAGCCAATCCACACATGACCCATCAGCCCACCTGCTGTGTGAAAATCGAACATAAACCGTGGTTGGTTGTAAGCCACCGCCAATGGGCGTAATCCATGGTCTTTTGTATTGTTGCGCTGTTTCTCGTCCCAAACCAGCGCTTTATCACAACATAAAAATAACGCCCGACGATGTAAACGCGGATCATCCCGGACTTCTCCAATCTGTCCGCTTCCATGTTTGATCCCATTTTTGTCGAGCGTTAATCCGTTATTTAGTGGTTTATAATAGCCGAAGGATTTTTCATCTTTGCGATTTTGCCAAGTGATGTCGTTACTGCTCATAGGACTTCTACTCCTTATTTTATACTATAGCACCTTAGAGTACTGCTTTGCTTCGTCATACATGGCGCATATGTTTGCGGCAGGTACTTCCGGCAGCAGATAATCATGAGACGCGGCAACGATATAACGCCCATCCGCCCCCAGCAGGTCAATCATTCTCCTTGTTTCCCTTCGTACATCTTGTTCACGGCCAGTAGATAGGATGATATTTTCATCAATGGCTCCCCAAAATACCAAATCCCGTCCGTATTCTTTTTTCAATACAGCTGGATCCATGTTGTCCGCGTTTACTTGGATAGGGTTGAGTGCGTCCAAACCAATATCAATTAAGTCAGGAATGATTTCGTGAATGTCACCGCAGGAGTGGAGCGCTGTCTTAGCGCCGTATCGATGCCCAAGATCAACCAGTTGCTTTAAATATGGCTTAAAAAAACGCCGCCACATCTCCGGCGAACATAGAAGCCCCCGCTGTGAACCGAAGTCGTTACCAAAAAAGAACAAATCTACACAACCAGGGTTTGCTTGGAATGTCCTTTCCGTTATGTTGTAATAAAATAAAAAGACCCGTTCTATGAGCGCTTCTACAAGCTTTGGGTTGAAACACATATCAATATAGCATTTTTCCATACCCATTAACTCGGTGACATCGTGGAAAAACGGTGACCACATGCCCCCGATTACACAATAATCCCGGCACAGATGCTGCTCTTCGCCTGTGATATATACATCCCAGTCATTTTCGTCTGGCCATGTATGATTTTCTATATCGCGTATCTCTTCGGCGTGCGAAAGGGGATGATTCAATGCCTGACCATAATGAACCCCGTCTCTTTGGATCCCCCAAATCGTATCGCCATTCCTCAGCGGTTTCCCCGTGTATTGGGGGCGTAATGTCACGAAGTCGATACCCAGGGTACGCATAGCTTCCTCTTCCGAGGATACCTTTAGATAATCGCAAATTTGTGTGGTGGTTTCTGGTGCGCCTCCGTACCACAACGGAAGCCTATCGTAGCTTTTGTTTGCAAATACAGCATTTACACGATCTTTGGATGTCATATTATTAAAGCCCCCTCTGCAATTGTTCTTTCAGTTATTGCGCATACATGTTCCCACAAAGGCGCTTAAATACTCTTTGCGGACATTTTCACGGCGCATTGCGTCAATCGGCTAAAAAAGTCTCCATCGAACAGCACATTGTCAATTAAATACTTCGCTCCGCCCAAGAGGGTAGAGTTATTGTCGATATCAGAAAACTCAAGGCGGAAGTTGCTTTTGCTCACCGTCAACCGCATAGACGCCAAGCGTTTGCGGATCATTTCCAAGAACCGTGGCCCGAGGGTTGTTATCTCACCGTTGATGACCACTAACTCAGGGTGAATGATATTAGATATGTTGTTAATTGCATGGGCAATAAGTAAGGCGTGTCTTTCTAAGACATCTACGATGAGTTGATCGCCATCATCCAACGCCTGCCCAATCATTAGCAGATTAACGGCTCCGACTTTTTTAAATGTGGCGCGTAATGACGACTCCTTCCCTTGCTCCAGGGCTTCGTTCACGCTGCGGCATATTGATATGATATTGCTCATGACATTAAAACAGCCCCTAACGCCGCATTTGCATAGCGGGCCGTTAACATCAATGGTTGTATGGCCAAACTCAATGCCATGCCCTTGTGGGGGGGAAAGAATATGCCCCCCATGGATGATCCCAGCGCCTATCCCTTCGCCGATAGAGATAGATACCATGTCGGAAACTCCTTTGCCTATGCCAAATTGTTGTTCCGCATAGGCAATAAAAGCAGAGTCGTTCCTAACAACGACCGACTTTCCATCAAAAAACGAATTCAAACGATCGAAAAGATCGGTCTGACCTAAGCGTGGTATAAGGACGGACAGCGTCTCTCCGGTCTCCAGGCTAAACAAACCGGGGAATCCAACGCTGATGCCAAGGCAATGCCGCCCTTCCAGCGACTTATTGATGGGTATAGATGTCAGCGCCGTTAGCACGCTACCGGCAATATCTTTATAGTCGTCAATATATTCTTTTGCCCATATCTGGCGGCAGAGAATGTCATATACAGCCAACGTAAAGCCGTTTGACTGTAACTTAACGGAATAGCCGTATCCACCCTCCGGGTTTACCTTAAGCATGATAGGGCGGCGTCCTACAGTCTCCAATGTAGCAGGCCCGCCCTCCACAACCAAGTTATGCGCAATAAGGTCTTGCACAAATGCCGTGACAGCAGCGGGATCTATATTGGCACGACGCCCGATCTCGGCGCGTGTGATTTGCTCGTCATGAAAAATTTGATTAAAGACAACAGCCAGATTGCTCCCTTTTATGTTTTGCATGAATACGCCATTTTTTTGCACGCTCTCTGCTTGCTTCTTGCGCATAAGGCGAACCTCCTGTTATGAATATCCTAACAAAGCATCCGCACTTTACCGGGATATCGCGTTAACTATGCCCGCAATCTGGTCCCTATCCGCCACAAAGTATTGCTCATTGGAAGGATACAATGCGCCCCCAAAGTGAATGGAAGGATTCCCCGATGTGCTTAAGTCATATCTGCTTTTTTGGGCCATTACATGCAGCGCTTCCACGCCAAGGGTATCCATGCACCAAGAAGCATTTGAAGGAAAGACCCCCCCACCTCCAGGCAGAATTTCAATTCGGCCGTTGGCGTGGGCAATCATTTTTTTCAGTGTTTCTATACCCTCTGGCACTGTTGGCGCTTGGCCGCTTGTTAGTACCCGGGTGACGCCCAGCTCAATGAGCTTGTCTAGCGCTTCGAATACATCAGGAACAACGTCAATAGCACGATGGAACACGCTTTGCTTGCCGCCAATACATGTAAGCATTTCCTTGCACCGCTCCATGTCAACCGTTCCATCGTTCTTTAGGAACCCGAATACAATCCCGTCCGCGCCATACTGTAGCAGAAGCTTCGCGTCTTGCAACATAACTGCGTACTCGCACTCTGTATAACAAAAGCCCCCCTCCCTTGGACGTACCATGCACAATGTGGGTATTGGGGCTCGTTTTTTTGCTTCTAAAAGCATCCCTATGGTTGGTGTGAGACCGCCATGGAATAAATCGCTGTTGAGCTCAACTTGGCTTGCACCTCCTAAGTATGCCTGCTCGGCATCATAGGCCGAACCACAGCACACCTCAAAGATAATTTTTCTTTCGCTCATCGTAATCCTCCGTACAATCTTTATTTCGCGAACATTCCGACAGAAGGTAATGCCCCTTTTATTGTGCACCACAAAGAAATGGCACGAATCGCACAGAGCATATCAAGGATTCATGCCCCCGTCAAATAAATAAATTAAATTATTGATTTCAATAAATAATTTGACATTACTTATCCTGTGTGATAATTTCATACATGATAGTGGCTTTTAAACCTGTTGTGGAGGTCTTTCAATGCTGAAAACGAAAACACGTGCTCCCCGGAAAAGTCTGTCTGTCCGATTAAAACGCGACTGGCAACTTTATTTGCTAATCTTACCGGTTCTTGCATACTTCTTTGTCTTCAATTATCTCCCTTTGTATGGTATACAAATCGCGTTTCGCAATTACCGGTTCGTGGATGGGATTACCAGAAGCCCATGGGTAGGTCTTGAACACTTCAGGACGTTCTTTAATTCGTTTTTCTTTACACGTCTACTTTGGAATACGTTCATTTTGAACCTGTACCATCTGCTTTGGAGTTTTCCGTTCCCTATCATTTTGGCCATCATGATTAACCGTTTGGGCAACCACCGGTTCAAGCGTTTTGCACAGACCACAGTTTATATACCGAATTTTATCTCCATTATGGTTATGGCGGGTATGATTTACATATTTTGCGCGCCGGCTTTTGGGTTGTTCAACGTAATGATTAGAGGTATGGGCGGTTCAACGGTTCACTTCCTGTCTGACCCTGGTTGGTTTCGGACGGTGTTCATCGCATCTGGCATTTGGCAGGGCGCTGGCTGGGGATCGATTCTTTACTTAGCAGCGCTAACTGGAATTGACCAAGAAATGTATGAGGCCGCCACCGTCGATGGCGCAACAATTTTACAAAAAATACGCTATATTGAGCTTCCTTCATTGATCCCTATCGCCACCATGGTTCTAATACTCTCGTGCGGTCAGCTTTTTAGTAGCCATACAGAAAAGGCCTTGCTATTGCAGACACCGGGCAACATACCCACCAGCGACATCATCGGCCTTTACGTGTTTAGGGTTGGTATTGGCCAGGGTAGGTTTTCCTTCACGGCAGCAATCGGGCTGTTTGCCAATGTCGTCAATTTCGCGATTATCTTAATCGCCAACTATTCTGCGAAAAAACTAAGCGGAACAAGTATGTTCTAAGGAGCAAAGATTATGAAGATTGGTTTAACCAGGCAGGATAAAGTGTTCCACGCCGTCAACCATTTTTTATGGGTGATTGTATTTGTGGTGATTCTTTATCCGTTATACTTAATTATCATATCCTCTGTATCGGATCCTTTTGCTGTGCTTCGCGGCGAGGTTATACTGTTGCCAGTCGGGTTTTCGCTAGCGGGATACAGGGCGCTTTTGCAATTTACCCAACTCTGGCGCTCTTATGCCAACTCAATTTTTTACACTGTGACAGGTACGATGATCAGCGTGGTTATAACCCTCATGGGCGCTTATGCCACTTCGCGCCCCTTCCCTGGCAAGGGAATTGTCAATTTCTTTATCATCTTCACCATGTTTTTTTCGGGCGGGCTAATTCCCACATTTCTCATGATGGGGAATATCGGTTTGCACGACAATCCGCTAATTCTTATCATTATGGGCGCGGTATCAGTATGGAACCTCATGGTGGCGCGTGCCTTCATCAATATCACTATCCCTAATGAGTTATATGAGGCGTCCGTCCTTGATGGCGCGACGCATATCCAGTATTTTACACGTATTGTAATGCCGCTTAGCGGAACCATTGTTGCTGTGCTGTGTGTGTACTACGGTGTGGCAAGGTGGAATGATTTCTTCACAGGCATGATTTATATCCGCACCCAAAGCTTACTGCCGCTTCAAACAGTCATGCGGAGTATCCTTGCCACGCTGACGGTGGTGGACAATGATCTCATCGCCGCCATGAGCGATCACCACGCGGATATTGCGGAAGCCATGCGCATGGCTGAGATAGCGAAGTACTGTATCATCGTGGTTTCGACTGTTCCGGCTGTCGTCTTGTATGTATTCATGCAAAAATATTTTGTTAAGGGGGTCATGATCGGCTCAATCAAGGGATAAAACGCATATTCATGCTTTGGTACAACCCCAATTTATGTTAAGCATAAGTAAATATAAAACAAGGAGGAATTTAAAATGAGAAAGTTAACATTGTTGGCTGTGGTGGTATTAGTACTTGCAATGGTTTTTGCTCTTGCTGCATGTAACCGCGCAGGCGACTCAACCGAGGAACTTACCCAACCGCCGGCAGCCACCCAGCAACCGGCAGTCAGTGAAACTGACCCACCCCCGGTATCGGATAATTTCAATTTAACCGGGCTGCCTATCGTCAACGAACCCATAACTTTGACCGTCATGCAGAGCATAGCAGACGCTACCCCCGTTGATGTCAATAACAACTGGTTTGTCGGCTGGCTTGAAGAGAAAACGAATATCCACATCGATTACATCATTGTTTCCGCCGCTGATTGGGACACCCAAGTGAGCCTGACCCTTGCTTCACGCAATTATCCTGACATTTTCATGGGCGCCAGCCACTTGGATATGGAGGAACTCGGTGTCTCTCAGGGTATATTGATTCGCACGGACGAACTCATTGAGCAATACGCCCCTGTCTTGCACGAACGTATGATGAGCGACCCTGGCGTGTTGCAAGCAGTAAGAACGTCCGACGGACATATATACTGTATTCCCAGACTAATGGCGCAGGGCATTGATACGGCCGGGCACTTTTTTATCAACCACACTTGGTTGGACTACGTGGGGATGGAAGTGCCCAGAACCGTCAATCAGTTGACCGATGCGCTGCGTGCGTTTAGAGACATGCAACCGCGTGGCGGCGGTGAAATTCCATGGGTTGCGGATTTTAGCCAGTCCACAGGAACATCTGTCCACAATGCCTTGTACTTTTGGGGCATTCCCTCAAATGACATCTTCGTATCCCTGGTTGAGGATCAGCAAGTTGTGTTTCAGCCGTTTATGAATGGATACCGCGAAGCCTACGAATGGCTCCACATGCTGTTCAGCGAAGGGTTACTTGACCCCGACGTACTGACCCAGGATGCAGGCGCTATCATCGCTAAGCTGAACGATGAAAACGCCGGATT
>Ga0123355_10015494_pt1 | contig 11981 bp, 12 predicted proteins | sample TergutEmb28metaG_3_FD_89872 | JGI IMG/M metagenome (GOLD analysis project Ga0123355, IMG submission 89872) | Embiratermes neotenicus P1 segment gut microbial communities from Petit-Saut dam, French Guiana - Emb289 P1 | ecosystem: Host-associated > Arthropoda: Insects > Digestive system > Gut ... | reverse complement strand
TTTGCATGCGGTTATCAGAAAGGCGGGGGAACGGCGGGTTATGGATTGATGGGGACGAGAGGGGGGGGGGGGGCAGCAATGCGATCAGGGAAGTCGCCTTAAGTGAGAACTTCGCCAACATCGCCACATTTCTTTGGACAAAAATATTGAAATATCAGCCTGGTGCAGCTGACGTTGCGCTGGTTGCTGGCGGCTGCAGTCGTGCATATATGCTCACTTTCACCCGATTTCACTGCATATAATTTTCTTTGATTTTATTAATTTTCATTCTTAATAAGTGGCATAGGCACAGATTTGTAGGGAAATTTTCGTGTGTTTCGTATTGCATGTTTTATACACTGCGTTTCTTTTACTGCTTGAACGATAATGGACGGCCCGACGCTCTAGTGCGTTTTTATTCGACTTTCCGAAGGTTATTTAGACAGATCATTTGTCTAGTTTCCGTCATCGAACCTTAAACGTCCCCGAGATGCGGCGTACGACGCATTGTTCATCTGTGGCTGGCAGGGTATCGGGCGTAGGGTTGGGCCGGCGCTTATATGTCAAACAGAAAAAAAAATCCCATATAATGGGTATTTTGTTTTGGTGCATAGTTTACCTACTTTGTGTGGGGGGACTGACCTGTGTCCGTCGCCAGTGGCTTCACGTAACAATGGAATGTGCTGTACAGACCTTGCGCGATTCAATAGCACTACGTAAGTAGAGTGTTGATAGATGAAAAGAGCGAATTAATGGGTTGTTGCCTGCAGCTGATTGACGGAGCAGGTTACTCTGAAATATCGGTATACACTTATCAGGCTATACCTTACAATAACCCAGAAGGTTGGACCTTCGTATTCAGAGAAGTGGCGTCATGTACCACACTGTACTATGTGGGATATTTTACGAAATATGAAAAAGAAAAACAGGTTTAAGAGTTGTGAGTTATGATGTGTATAATACACTTTGTTTCGCCTTGGAGCTGAATAGAGTAAGGATTACTGGACATCTACGACATAGCTTACGTTTAGACCTGCCCTGTGCTGCATTTAAAATTAAGCCGTGGGCAAAATAGCAAAGAACACCATTCGTACTGTACAATCGACCATCACAATGTATAAAGGCCGTATATAACTATTGCCTTAATTCTTGAAAACACGTGTTCCGGGTCATCATCGACAAACACCCCAGGAAGAAAAAATGTGATAAAAGTATAATACTGAATTATTTTTTAAATAAGTGCATGGATAGTTTTGCTATTGATAAGCGCATTCAACAGCAGTTACATGTTTCTTAAGTGTATTGGAATGTGAAAGGTAGAGCCATGTCACCGTATTGACAGGTCAGTGATGTGGAGTAATTTACGTCCAATTTCAGGCTTTAAACCGAAAAGAGAGTCGGCAGTAACAGGGGCGAAGCCACGAGCAGGGGTTTAGAACATCAGAGACCTATGCTACACGGAGACAAAAAGTCCCTGCTCACAACAGTGCTTTTAATAACAGAATGCAGAGAGCAAGCGAGGGGCACAAAATGTGCAGCTTGTAACGATGTTATTGACAGTGTAATTAACGGAAAACTTAAAGATTCTAATTTGGAGACGTTCCTTATACTGCGAAGAGGAAACCAGTATGTGTGATTTCAGGCTTCCACCGCGAAGTAGATGAGAATTGCGCTCTTCTGGGTTATTAGGTATCAAGTAGTGGTAATTTCTTGCCGACGTTTCGGAACAAACTCTCGGTCCCTATTCTTGAGACCGAGAGTTTGTTCCGAAACGTCGGTAAGTAATTAGCACTACTTGTTGCATAATAACCTAGAGTAGCGCAATTCTGAGGGAATCAGTAGTTTTCTCTAGATTTGTAGTCGGGAGGTGCCGGCTTCCAATATCGGCCGAGATTTACAGGGGGGTTTCGTTACTTTTGTCAGTCCTGCAAAGCAGCTGGCGGATATTGCTTCGATTAGGACTTGGCTTCTTCCTTCCACATTCTTTTCAATTTATCACTTACGAAACCGTCCATCGTTCGAGGCTATATAGGCGTCGATATTGATAGCATCTTTAAATGATTAATATTAATTGATAAACTAACGTTCCTTCCAACCTACTTGATGTCTCTCAAAAGGCTACAGTATGAATCCCCACCGCCTTGCGAATAGCCTACATAAAAGTCCTTTCCAAACGATGGTGATCGCCCCTCGGCCCACATGATCTCTCATCTCGTCATGTCGCTATGAATTATCACAGCCATGTAAATCTCGTATTTCATATGGAAATGCCTGTGACGGAAGATCTGCACCGTGCCGTATTATATCCAGTTTTTGTTATGATTAGTCGCTGTATGTTTCAGAGTCCGGTGCCGACTCTTCGGACTGCGAAGAGATCGATCCCGGACAGGTCCGGATACACGACAGCACAGCGAAGACGCCTCACATCCAGCGCATTGGGTGAGTCATTTCCGTATGCATGTAACTGAAGTGTCAGAGCCAGAAGTGTTTATATAAGGTAAGCCCACGACGTGATACGATCCTCAGCATTCTCCATCCACCGCAGCAACTTGTCTTATGAAGATATATCTGATATTCCTCTTCTCCGGGCTTCTCATTCTCATAGTGTAGATGTTTTCCAGGAGATTGTGTACTGGTGTATAAATACCTTTTATTTTGCGTTGTAATCGTTTTGTAACACGAAAAGTTGTCTAAACTACGTAGGTGTAGGTGGGGGTGATATTATTAAAATGGATGTTCATGAAATTATTCAGTTTTCCGCTGGTTTGAAAGGTACGGTCACACTGATGTGATATGAATTCTGAATTTACATGAAAACCCGATTTTCCTGATTATGCGAACATGTATCGACTACACACAGAAGATCCAGTGATGTAAACTTCTTTAATTCTGTGTTTGCCAAGAAATTTTCTTCTGTTATGCATCCAGAATATTCATTGCCTTCTGCCCAGTTTTGTGGCAGTTGAATCTAGTCCGTAGTGTTCAGAAACCATTTCTGTAAGTCACATTTCAATATTATCCTTGCATTTAGCCACGTCCAGCTCTTCTAAGAGAACCTTTATTTGAAAGGGGTTTGACTGATTCTTTTGTGGCATTCTCATTTCCCACTTTGTGTTCTACACGTCCTATCCATCTGATAATTCTTTATTTAATTGCGGTTAACAGTAACTTATTAGGAGAAAAGTACAAAATGATTCCTTATTGTAACCTTCTCCATTTATCTTTTATTATGTCTCTTGCTTCGAAATACGGTCCTCGGTCCTTTGTGTTAAAATGCACTGAATAATCCGTAGTTATTTTATCTTCCTGACGCCAAGGTGCTGCCTCCAGTCATTTGTACTAACAGGCATTGCATACTATATTCTACTCATTAGTTACTTAGTTAATTTTTAAACCAGTTAATTCGCTAATTTACTAATGCATGGAGCATAAAACCAGCCATAGATACGATTCCGTGAATATCGTGTGAACCAGGGAGTTGCTATGTCAATCGTGACCACAGCGATGTTCCTTTTACTGACAGAGTCACAGTATAGACGTTCTGAGAAATGTGTCGATTTGTTCATGTGACCTAAGCTTAAACCTCACGATAAGATAATATAACATGTCTGTTTTCTTTGGCTTCAGGAATGTGACAGATGAAAAGGGGAGGCGTCCTTCTTCAGGAATGATCAAGGTAAGTTTACAGCATATCGTGTGCCACAATTCAAGGTATGTGGTTGCGCAGAAGAGGTGAAGGTGAGGAGAAGCAGTAGAGTGGTTGGGGCTGTCTCGCCCTGCGTTTCGTATTGAGGGACGAGATGACTTGCTATAGTTGAACTTCGTTAACACTGTACATGGTTTCGTTCGGCACGGCGTAATGCCTGCTACGCCCAATTCCGAACGGCCAGGCATCGTAGAAACTCTTTCAAAAATATCTGCTCTGCTTGGAGTACTTTCATACCTTCTGTCACTGTGGACGTTTGTGAAATGGACAGGAGACCCCTAATGGTGTGTGCTCATTGTTTCCCCTTGTACACCTGCTTGCCTCTTTACCCCCGGGCAAACAAATGTCAAGAAATCTGGTAACCTCTGTACATCTCGCCCGTTTGAAAGTGCAGCATTGCTGTTAGGATACTATATTCTGAACACAAAGCCAAGTGACGGACTTACTTGCTGTACTTTTCGGCTCATCGTTAGACCAAGTGGACTTCTCCGTGTTATTCTGCACAAAGGAGTAGGAGCGGGAGAACTTGGCGCTGTTTTTATTGCGAGATCTAGCAAGTAGTTCATGTAGTTGAAGTCACTCCTCTGCTATGGTGAAGTATCCATACGAGGGATAAATTTCCGGCCGTAATATAGTACAATAACTGTATTTTCACAGGTGTGTTACGAGAATTAAATTGCTGGTCTTACAGCTTAGCTTATTTCTAACAGATTTTAGCTATCTGTACTTTGCTATTAAGAGTGAGTTGGACTGTTTTCCACATGCTGTATAATTATATAACTCTCCGTCCTCTGAAACTCACTTAGGGCGACCTTAACTCTTCACAGTAGGCCTGTGTACAATACACGGCTATACGTTGCACCTCCATTAACTCGACTCACATGTAAGTAGCACAGTTATGGATTTCATTTGGCTTTCAGAACAGACATTCCTTTCTTCCTATGACAGACCTACATTTATAACGTAGATGGAGCATGTTTTCGTGGAAGTAATAACTGTTTCTTTGTGTATTATGTACATGAACTTTGCACTCTAAAGAACCATTAATATTCTTTCTTATTATATACCTGCTTTATTTAATTAATTCTGTACATGGGACTAGTAGTGCGGATGACGGCTGCACCAAAACTCTACTAATATTTGTTTTCTCACCAATCGTTGTCACATGCAAAGCGCTTAGTATCCTTCTAGTTTCCACTGCTTTAACATTCCTAAGCGAACTGTACACTGTATCAATCACAGCGTTCCTCGTTATTTGATACACACACACACACACACACACACACACACACATATATATATATATATATATATATATATGGGGGACCGCGATAGCACAGTGGTTAAGGTGCTGTGCTACAAATCGGAAGGTCGCTGGTTCGATTCCAGATGATGTCATTGGAATTTTTCATTCACATAATCCTTCCGATCGCACTATTGCCCTGGGGTCGACTCAGCCTCTAACAGAAATGAGTACCAGGATTATTTCCTGGGGTTAAGAGCGGCCGGTGCGTAAGGCTGACAAACTTACCAGCATCCTGGGCCATTGTCACTTAATCTGGGAACCTTAACTTCCTGGAACCCTCTGGGGACCTCGGGCCTGTAATAGTACTGATTTACTTACACATACACACACACATATTTAATATTTCTTGTATCGTAATATTTACCTTGTTGTTTTATTTTCGTTTGCTTGTAATCTAAGTTCCGAATTCGAGTTTTATGCTTGAACCAATTACCAGCAGTGTTATATGGAATGTGTATTTTATCATTTCCCTGAGCTGTCATGGGATGTCTCGGAGGATACAGGCTTTCTGTGTGATAACTGCGTCAGTGCTGGGGGTAGCGATAAAACAGACACTATATATCTATGATATTGGGGTGCTAGAATTAAGGAGGGTGTAATGTAGCAGGCGTCGGAGAGTTCAAAAATGCTAACAGAATATTAGTTGGGAAACAGACAAAGATACGACCACGGATACATAGGCGGAGATAGGAGGATAATGTTAAAGTGAGTTTTAAAACAAGCATGTTGTGAGGACGTAGATTAGATTCATCTGGCTCAGGCTGAACAGGGGCTAGTAGTGGGTCCTTATGAGTGCTGCAGTGAAGTTGTAGTTTCTACAAAAAGCGGGACTTTCGTAAGCAGTTTACTGAATTTTGGCTTCGTAAAAAACACTGCACCACACAACTAATTACTTACATGTTTTGGTATATTAAGGTAACGAGGATAGTTTTAGCATAGCCGCATCGGGACCACAACTATTGGACAAAAAGTGTACATTTGGACATCCCGTAGGGTGTCTTCCGTTCCCCCTATCTGCCAGTCGCTAGCCAGCTGTCTGATTGCTGAATAGTGGAGGGGAGCAAGAGAGTACAGTACCCTTTTGGCCATAACTGACCCACGCTTACAGAAATTCTACCAAATGTCTTAGATTAAGCTGTTAGGCTTTAAAACAACTGAACTTCACACTAACATGTCTTCAGAGGCCTTCGGTTTCTCGGAAACAGTAATCGGACTAGTGAAAGGTCGCACAGATTTATTTGTGTTCAGGTTTTAAATGACGACGTTGCAGTTACTGAGACGAAAATGAAAATTGTATTGGAATGGAAAGTAGGTCAGGACTAGGAAGGAAACGGTTTTGTCTGTTTGCAGACAAGACATCTATATTCGACTTGATGTACTGAGAATAAGCACGGACATATGTCAGCGTTGCGAACCGATAATCCGTCCTGGATTCCAAATGGATCTCACTCGAATATAAGCCTATATTTTTGAACCACTACACGAAACTGCTTAGTTGGACCCCACTGTTTTACTTTCTCATTTGTTGGTTAAGTCTGTAGGACGTAAACCTTTTGTATTAGTTTAAAATTTCAAACAACCGTTGAGGAGAAATTAGTCCAATTTAAAGCAGTGTTTTGTAAACATTTTATATTGCAATGCATTTTGGCAAAGAGTCACGTTAGAGAATGGTTTTAAGGTTTTAGTGGCCTTAATGCATTAATTATATTTGATGTTATGTGACGTCGAATTTGAGAGTGATGATCAGATAAGAATTTGGAAGGTGGTTATCGTAGTCCGTTTTGAGTGTACTACCCTATCGTGTATTGAAAAGACTGAGCGTAAAGAACGAAGAATCTCAGGACACCCAAGATTCGAAATCTGCACCTCCCGAATATAATTCTGTATCGATACACCTGCATTAACCTGCTTGTTTCCGATAACATTTAGTTTTATATAAGTATTCATTTGAGCTGTTACACAAGTATACAAATATAATAGTTTAAAGACGGAATATTGGGGGAAAAAATAAGTATGTCTCTGGATTCCATCCATGAACCACCTGTTGCCAACCAAATATTACGTGCAAGACTGTTGTGCTCCTTAGCAAGTTACACATGCTGTTGGCTAATTTACCAGTTTGCTAACTATGTAGGTCATAGGGTCTAAAAGAGACCTGTGGAAGAATGAGGAAGGTCACAAATTGTGGCCTACATCAGGACATTGTTTGAATCCTTGCCTGGATGGTTGACAGATCACAAGAAAAGTCACAGTTACATAGCTGTCCTGTGGTCTGAGGCTCCAACTGGAAATCTCTCGAAATCAGTGCCGCAGATCAAAATACCGAACTCCTACGTAAATTCAGATTATCTGTGTGTTTGTAAACGTCTCTAATAAATAACAAATTAATTCCCTGGAGTAAAATGCTTCTATAAAATCTGACCGTCCCTCAAGTAGTCAGGGAATGGAAGCCCAAAAATTTATCGTCGTGTTTGTCATTGGTGCTTATCCTGAATCAGAGGCATTCAGGTCACAGCGTTGCTATACTTCTTTAAGATTTATGTCAGTGTCATTATCAAGTCAACGCATAGGTCTCTCGCCCGGTCTCTTCCCTTCAGGTTTCGTGATCAAAGTTCTGCATAAATTTCTTAGCTCTTTCGTGCATGATATATATCTACCAAATCTCAGCCTGTTTCTTTTGGTCACCCAAACGAAACAGCAGCTAAAGAAATTTTAACTTTCTTTCGATAATGTACGATACGGAATCATACGTTGTTTGTGACTAAACTGGGTAGGGTCGCCACAGCAATATCGGTCAAAATTTTAAAAATCATTTTATTTTTTCCTATTTTTCTCTATTGTTCGTACGTAAGCATAACGCGTGGACTTGCGTACCACGTACTGTGTAATTTAAAATAATGATGCAGTTTAAATTGGAATAAACTTTTGTTGCGTAGCAAAACGTGTTACAGAACATAAGAACATTAAGATAAAAGTGAAAAGACCCTTATTTTGAGCCAAAATACAATACACATGACACAGAATTGTTTCTTAGTGCAAAATAATCATGTGTAGATTTCGGATAAGTATTCTTATATCACAGTTAGTTTAAAGGAATCGGCCAACTTAATGTCGCCGTATCCTTGTTAACTTACCTCACATTTGGTGAATATGGTGCGTTGCTGATTGCACATCTTAGTAATCTGCACTTACATTGTTAAAAAGTCGACGAGTCTAAGTGAATTGTGTAACGGCTGTGAGACATAAATTCAAAAGTACCCGCTACAATTCTTTTTTAATTAAAAAATAGATTGTTTCTTAAAAACGTGTAAAAATGTATGCCTCACCGGTAGGCCCATGGATTCCTTTCTTTCTGTTTTTCTTCTAACATTATCAAATTGAAAAAGTACACACATCTCGAACTCTCAACCAACTGTTACTTTATAAAAAAAGGAAATTTACTGTCAAAAAGTTGCACAATTTTTAATGCGAGATGCTTATAATTGTATGTGGATTTAAGGCATGAGATAAAACCTTTCCACCGTCGCTTCCGCCTGAACAGATTGCATGTTGCTGTATGTACAAATGCACAGGTGCTGTGGTCGCCATTATCAGGACAGTCTTAACCAGGTACGTGAAATCGTAACATAAGCCACAGTTTGTTTATGAAATACGGAAACAATTCGGTTATATTTCCAGTACCACAGATTTTCCAATTGTGCTTCATTATTATACAGAGTAGGCCACGGAAAAGTAGCCGGGGTCCGTAGCATAGCGTAAATACAGAAATTAATACAGTAGTAAAATGCTGAAAGGATATACCTTCATAGAAGATGCTGAAAGTGGTTGCCTCCTGCATCAATACACAGCTGCGCACATCTAATCGTGCTGAATTATACCCAATGTAATATAGTGATTTTGATGGCTGCAACTACGTGGCTGATGTTGTCCTTCAGTTCCTGTATCATGTGCATATTTGATTCGTAAATTCGTAAATCCCCTCCCATGAGAGGGGGGATTGGGGACACTTGAAAAGTACGGTATGCGAATCAAATCCATACACGATACAGGAACTGAAGGACAACGTCAGCCACGCAGTTGCAGCCATCAAAATCACTATGTTACATCGGGTATACCTCAGCATGGTGACAGCACGACTGTTGACTAACTGTTCAAACACTTTACGCAATATACATACTAATGCCAGAGAGAATATCACAAGGACACGTGCAAAACGGAAGGCGGGCAACTTTTTCGTGGCCCATCCTGTATTACTAAATTTGTAATACATTATTCAGGAATAAGCATATCTAGCTCATCTCATTGTCCTCAATGAATGCTGCTTAAGATTTAATGCGAGCTCGGCTTAAGATTTTAATTCTATGTGCGTTTCTTTATTAGCTTCTTTGATTGCTATGGAAGAACTGCCCTCCGTTAGAGCTCAAAGTACTCTGTAATGTCACCTCGTTGTGTACATACAGAACTTGTGTTTGGAGATTATTGTCAACAGAGAATACCTACACTAATTCCTTAGCCACACAGAGCTGCTGGCCTTCTACGAAAGTTTAACTATTCGCACCTCTCAGGAAGTTGTGTTCATGACCTATTAAGTCTTATCTTTGTATCCCAAAGAAAAATAAGGAAACAGTGATGTGCGCATTGTTAATTCAATTCCATAAAAAAATCATGTGTTCAGACTAGGTGACACACTCTTTGTTCAAATGTTGATATTTAATTTACTTAACTGGTGAAGAGATCTCCGGTTTTAAGAAATTGCCTTTTTAATAAATAATAATCCGTCACGGAACCTTTTTTCATGCAGTTCACTCCAGTCCTTCACATTCCGTTTCCCCCAAGATCCGTCTTCAGCATTTCTATCCATACCGACGTATGCCAAGTGATTTCTTGCCTTGATATTTCCAGTGAAATTTGTACAGCCACGTACAACACTACATGATATCGTAACCCCGAATACCACATTCAAAATCTTCATTTACGTGAAAACCTAAAATATGATATTCTATTTCTCATTGCCTTCTTGTCTAAGTCAGGACAGCCGAAACTGCAGTAGAGAACAGAATCCAGCCGGATGCTCTGGAATATTAGCACTACCAGGTTCGGAGTAAGTGACTTTTGTAAAGCTAACTACATAACGCTGTGGTTAATTTACCTTGATGGATTAGATAACTTCAAGCGTGTAAGTAACTGAAAAGTCCTTTATCAGCTTCAGCACTGCCTTCTTATGATCTTCGTGTTGTTTATATTTAGTGAAATTGCTGTCCAAATTTCTGTCTGATACGCTGAGTGATGAAGAAAAGTTTTGGTCCCATAGGAGAGGAAATAATAGCAGAATGGTGAAAATTGCACTGTGTTGCTTTTTCAAGCTAATGATTGCCTAAATTATTAGGGTGATCAACTGCAGGAGGATGATGTGGGGCTGCATATCTAACATCATGGAAGCGACGGCAAATGCGCATGAAAATTTGGTCGGAAAATTTTAAGGTTGTTCGAGAGACCTAACAAAAACGTAAACATAAAGTCATAGATTTGAGTATAATATTAAAACGGATTTTAAAGAAATAGAAGGTGGGAATTACGCTGGATTCGTGTATATCGCGTTAAGAGGCAGTGGCATGCTGTTGTAATGACGATAAACATACACGTTTTAAAATCCAACGATACGCAGGCATACTACTTGCTGTATCATTTACACGCTCTGCATTTTGCCCACACAACCTATTTGCTCCTTATATTTCTCACGATCAACACCGATTATTTCCCTAAACAGTATCAACCGGCTAGTTTTAACGGAGGCAGTTTGTTCTCTGTGGGTTAGGAACTGGATTTTACATGTAATGTAGAATCGAATGATTTTGTCATGCCGAAGGACGTATTTTTATATAGTGATTAATATTCCTGATGGATGAAATCCGGAGATCAAGAGGTTAAGCACAAGGCAGAAGCTGTTTCAAACCATTCCAGCTGGTGATAAGTTTTATGCATTGTTAATGCGATTCATACACACGAATATGTTAACAAATCTTCATAGGCAGAACGAATTCCTCACATATGTCAAATATCTGTGTGAGAACAAAGAATGCCTCACATACACTATAAAGATTATGTTCATCTTATTTTTTGCCAAAGAAAAAAAACATTTACGTGTTTGATGACGCCTCTCACATCGATTGGCGTTAATAGAACATTCTGTCTATGAATGAGATGCACGCGGTGCCCCCTGTCGCCTCGTTGCTCTGTTATTAATGTCTTGGCAGTCACGAGCTTATGAGGGCTCCACACAACAATGACCCGATAGTAGATCAGGTCACGCACGCTTTCCATGCAGTCCGTAGTCTGACTGATATATTTGGTTCGAACCACATCTGCCCAGTGCAGTTGCTTTTCTCGATACAATGGATATTCTTCCACAACGGTTGCAAACATCTTCAGTATATCGCAAAACAAAATGGTTTCATACTCTCAAATCATCTCCAACCACATAATAGTTCTGACCTTTCTCTTCACGACTAATCGGACGGTTCAGCAACCTTAACGTGACGTCCGACTCGTGACACAACACTGAACTTGAATCATCCGCAGTCAGGGCTGTAAAAAAAGCTAATTGATTTGAATAAAAAGCAAATATTTACTCGGAATTAGACGTAGGCCTATATGTGAGCGTGAAGTTAGTAAGAAACGAACCTCAGTGGAAGTTATGGGAGAAAAGAAATAGGGGCTAAAAAGGGGGTTGAAGAGAAGAATAAAGATAATAATTTTAGTCTAAATGGTGGCATGTGATATTATCAGCATTATTATTATTATTATTATTATTATTATTATTACACAACGTACCTTCACAATATGGGGAGCGCGGTAGCACAGTTGTTAAGGTGCTATGCTACAAATCGGAAGGTCGCTGGTTCGATCCCAGATGGTGTCATTGGAATCTTTCATTGACATAATCCTTCCGATCGCACTATGACCCTGGGATCGACTCAGCCTCTAACAGAA
>Ga0123355_10015493_pt1 | contig 11983 bp, 8 predicted proteins | sample TergutEmb28metaG_3_FD_89872 | JGI IMG/M metagenome (GOLD analysis project Ga0123355, IMG submission 89872) | Embiratermes neotenicus P1 segment gut microbial communities from Petit-Saut dam, French Guiana - Emb289 P1 | ecosystem: Host-associated > Arthropoda: Insects > Digestive system > Gut ... | reverse complement strand
TATTTCATTCGGTCCTTCGTGGTGTATACAGCAGTTTATTAGCAACAAGAGAATAGACAGGGGGCCCACCAAGTCTTCAGTATACTGGGCAACCCATCTCTTTCTTGGGGGTAAAGTGACCGGCGTGTTGCGTTGGACATTCACTCACATTAATCAGTGATGTTAAAGAAAGAGTAGAGTTATAACACTACTCCGTCTACGAAATTTAATGACATGTTCTAATGTGTCTGGTGACCAAGTATTTAACACACCATTCCTCGTTGAATGTTTCCAAGCCTTGAAAATTTGTTCTTCTGAGAAATGAAATACTCAGACAAAAACCTATTACAGTGTCACATTTTGTCCACCACATATTCTTGATGGAATAGGGCAGAAAAATTTCGTTGTTGTAACACTCTTTGTAATAACAGAGGCAAATATGGTTATATAGTTGTGTTCGACTGTTAGTAATAATATACCAAGATCCTTACTATACCCATATATTTTTAGTCATCACTCCAATACGCTAAGTGGGGAAAATTAAAGAGATTTTGCTATTTACGTCACTTACGTATAATTTCTATTTCTGTCATACAAGGAATAAATTCATTCGTCCAGAATGCTTAAAATCGCACAAAGTTTCTTTCTATCTTTTAGACCATTCACTCTCAGCGGAGTTTCTTCCATTGACTGCTCTCCTCACTGGCAATGATATCTGCTGTATTCCGCTAACTGGCATACATCTATGTGGTTCTTTTTCAACTCCTTCAGCACGTCCTTCACTGTTGCTTTGTCAGGGTGTTGGCTTCGAAACAACACATAGAAAGCCGCTGTAAGCAGATTAACGTCCGGTGTTAGGTTTAAAAATCCGAGATGTGTAATTACAAAATCTGTGATTAATGACAATTTATCAGGTTTCTGCCCTCTCCGTACCTCCCCCAACATTTCCAACAATAGAACATTTCCTTATATTCCATTCCTTTCTTAAGACACATTCATTAAATTGTACACTGTGGCTATACATAGAGTTTGGTAGCGCTAAGAACTGGTTAACATAAGTCATATGGGAAGGCACATGAATACAAGACAGAGCAGAATGTTTGTTGTTAACCGTACCGTACTGTACTTTACTCCTGGTGTTGAATCGGTTTTCTAGAAAATTATTTTGTTACAAATATGTGCGTTTATACATTTTATGTGGAAATTTAATGGTTAATGTAGATTAACAACAAAATTTACGAAGACACACAAAACAATACAGGCAATGTACTCACAGTAATGACATAATGGTATCGTTGTGTAAATATTGTTGACGTGGAAAAGCAATAATTTATAAGTACTCTGTGTTTGCCTATAGCCTTGTTTAACTAGCATGCAAAGCGCATGCGCCGTATTATATTAACATGTATTTGCATCTGCCTGTACCGTATTTTTCCACATTATCTCACAAAGGACACAATTTCTAATAAAGAAATATTTAAACATAAATCACCCTTCTTGATTTTTCTATAAATTCCTTCGGAAAAGCTCATTTTTCTAAGACGAATTCGTCACACACTTCTCTTGCATATACATTTCTCTTTATGTAAATACCCATTATCCATGTCAGAATTTAGCAAAACATGAAGTTTCTCTACATTTATTGCAAAGCTCCCAATTATCAGTTTTTTTAATCCATTCGGTGGAAGCTGAGTTATTCGATGTGAACGGACAGATGGATGAACAGCCTTCACGAACCTGATATTCGCTTTTCGGAAATGTGGGTAGTGCCTGGTAGAGTTCAATCCTTAATTCACTTCATGGAGCAGAGTCCTTATTGAGAAGCTAACACTTCTTCAGCTAGTCAAGAAATTCACCCCATTTAATGAAATCCGAAGGCTCACTACCGCAGTCACAATCGCCCGCCAACTGTCCCTATCCTTAGCCCATCTCGATTCAGTCCATGTGTCCACATCGCACTTATTGAAAATCCAATTTAATACTGAGCCTGCCCTATACAGGCCCCTAACATTCCACGTATGAAATCTCATGAACCATTTTCTTTGCACCAAATTATCAGTCCTGATGCGAGACTTATTCTTTGACAGTTTCGCAACACAAATCATTTTTTGAAGTGAGGAGTTGTTAGCACCTCGCACAAACGCCAGTCTGGATGAACACCCCTTGTCTGTTGTCCACGACTTCTAATTCGATATATTCGCAGCTACCCTTCATATCGGAGGCCGTTCCTCCATTCGCAAACTGAGAGTGCGCCGCACGCCTTCGTGACAGGGACTCACTTATCAAGGTCAAATTTTAATATATGTAAAATATTTAAATGTCATGGACTTACGTTGGTCGGAATCGAAGGAGTAGATCTTGAGAATGACGTAACGATCGTAGTCAACTGCTATGGCGTAGACTCGCACACTCGTCAATGCTGCAAAAGTGACATAATTGAATGCTGTTGTTTGAAGGTGTTCGTTAGAATATAAATATTGGAATTACTCTTTGTGTGCAGGGAGAGATTGCATATTGTGTACGGGCACTTTACCAAATTCAGTAGTATCATACTCTGAAAATTATTACAACAAAATAATGTTGGTTGGCTAATATGTAAACGTTCGAGTAGAGATTTCTGCGTGTTGTTGGTGAATTGGGTAAACTGAGAGAGGTTGTTGAATATCTGTCGAGATATGCATCTGAAACACTCAGCGCAGATGTTTGAGCAACCACTTATCTATTAACGTGTTTGGTGGATTATATACGTGAGTAGAGAAGGCAAGACACCTTTAACATAGAGAAACCTTTACTCAAACAGGAACACCAAAGTGTTGTATTTTTAAAAATACATTGAAATTTAAAAAAAAAAATAATAATTATTGACAAAGTGCACGGACTGTTTAATATTCTGTGCCACATCAAACACATACACAAAATATTCTTATTTCTTACGCCTGCTTACTATATTCTCTCTTCATTTTCCTTGTCCCATTCGTCCGTGTAGCGAATTATGTTACTCACATGCACTTACTGATGCTCCTTTAGCCTCTCCCTGCCTTTTACACACACTGCCATTAACCCATGTCTTAATTTGTTCAACTCGATATTATAATATAATGAGCGTTGTGGAACTAAGCAAATTCCCACCCCTTCCACAAGAGTTAATCCAGAGAGTATTCTCGTGAATATCTCGGTTTAGTTCAAGTTATCAAAGAACTAGAATTGTATCAAACATTGAATGGTTTATGAAAAACAATATTCGGTTTCTTTTTAATGGACCAATGATTTTCTAAAAATAACTGATTATCCTAAGCAAATCTAAAGCTTATATAAAAAGAAAAATGATCATCTATCTTTACATTGTCCTGGTGAAATCATGGTACTTCCTTATCAAAACTTTACCCTCAACTTACTCGGTTCTTGGTAAAATTCCTCCCAGTATCCAGTTGGTTTCCAGTTTGTTGCTTTGCCAGAGAACGCAACATGACGTTGTTTGCTGTAGAACACAAGAAGCTTAGAATTAAACACAACTCGTTATGTGTAAAAATGTAGACAGTTCAGTTGTTTTGAAGGTTTCTCAATACATGTAGACTCTCAGCTCTTACTCTAAAGGTAATAAATTTTCAAAATTTCCACAAATTTCAGAATGCGTTTCTGGAGTCTTTTTCGGTTTAATGTCAGCTATTGCTCAAGCATTATGTGCGGAGAGAGGGATACATGTCTACACTGCTAGTGGCATTTTCTCAGCTTTTAATTTTAGGTTTGAAGACGGCGACTTCTGTATAAAAAATACATAATTTTAGGTGATGGCAATCTTAGTGTTTTGTGGCACAGTGTGACAACCCTAGTGAATTTCATGAGACGCTTAACAAGCATCAGCATTTTATGCTAGGTTTACTTCACAAATGAAATCTGTTCAGAGCAGTACAGTGTCAGACATATATTTATAGCTATCAATTGCTATAGGCAACAGGGAGACTTATAGATTTTGTATTACATACTGTGAAATATTTTTCACTTTACAGTTTCTACATCTATGCTTCAAAAATTACCCTATGACTTGTTAATTTTTAGATATCCCACATTTTAATTCAATATTCCTCTAGGTTGAAGACCGCATAAATTGCCGACAGAAAATTTTGGAGTTATGTTTTTCTACATTCAGTTTTAGGTTTCCTAGTGGAACTCCATTAATTGGATCTCCATTTTTGTGCCATCTTTGGATAATTATTAATATCAACAATATAACGAAATAATACGGGAGTTTGGGTTTGATTTTAGAGGTGTATGTAGGGAAAGGAGATTACTTCATGATACAATATAATTTCAAACACTTTATCTTTTCCATCAATCCTTGTTATAATCGGTAAATTAATGGCTGTACAGTTTGTAACGTCTGCCTATCACAAGACAGCAGGGCCAAAAATATTGGCAGATGAAAATTGGAAAAATTTCAAATATATTTATTATATGGTGTATATATATGTATATGTGTTTGTATGATTGATATACTTCTGTTTAATTTTGCAAATTATATATTTTTATTGTTATGTACATACATTCTTATTGTTATGTTTATGTATTTTAATGTTATGTGTATTCTCTTCTGTTAATTCTGCTTCATTTGTTGTTCTGTGTATGGTTTTTGTGTAAATGTGTACTGTACTACTGCCCCCAGGTGTTAAAACAATTGCAGTTAACAAATATAACATATCACGTCATATCATACCAAACAACGATATAACGTCACATCAAATATCGCCCACCAAATTACACGAACAGCAATTCCGTCTTACACTTTATGTGGATTTACCGACTTAAATTACCAGTGAACAAAGAGTTGATATTGGACACCCACCTGATATAATATGAGTCCCCGGTGATTAAGCTAATGTTTCCCTCAGGAGGTGCATAATTGGATACAGGACAGTCAAAATCATTGTCAAATGGGTTGGGGGTGTGCAAGCGCCAGTACCAAGGCCGAGGGCCTGAAAACTGTAAGAAAAATAAATTTTTGACACAATTCTTGTGAGTGAAACTTCTTAATTGTAGCGGTTTGTAACTTTATTAACTGGTGCATTTTTTCTGTTAATATCTTCTGAGGTTTGAATCCGGGTTTCCAGAATTAGTAGTTCTGCTGATGGAAATGGATCAGCTGATGACGTGAGCAACTGGTAATAGAGTCTTGGTTCAATCTCGATCAAATCCACAACAGAATATGCCATCTGATTATAAACGTAAAGTTGAGATTCGTTCACCTTACCTTTGTTGTTGTTAAAAACAGTTGGTGTTAAATATTTTGACAATATTTTTGTAGACTTTCTTATGCACCATGCAAGGCCCATTCACCGTATTATATTTCGATCTATGGATTGAATCCTTCTGCCGTAAATTTTGCATTATTTCAAATAGGCAATTTTTTTTTCGGAAAAATTAAACAGAGAATAGAATGTGTATCTTGATTTTTAACAAATTTTGCTTGAAACATTTCTTATTTTAAGAAAAAATTACGAGATATTGCGATAAATGCAAGTATGCCTTTAATAAAATTTCCGACTTGTTTGTCGAATTTCAAAAGGAATTTGATTTTTCTCCACAGATTTCCGAGAAATATTCAAATATTCAAGGTCATCATAATTTGCCCAGTGAATTCCGAGCTTTTGCAATTAGAAATGCAGATAATGTGGATAAAACACTCACGGTTCGTAATTTTGCGAACTCGCCTAAAATCGTTTGTAGATTTTCTGGTGACATTTCTCAGATTCCCATGAAACAATTGACATTTTCTTTCAATTATAAACGGAGAGAAACGTTTCAAATCAATAGCAAATAATTATCCATAAATCATTCAATAACCCGAAAGTACAGTCTGGTACAATCTATTGAGTAACTGTTATTGAGACCACAAATGAAAAATAAAACAAGCAGCAGTTTGAAACATTTCTTGTTTTTAAGGAATCGTGTCAGTACAACAATACGTACCTTAGACCAATCAAAATCCTTCACGCCCCGAGTGCCAACGTCGCCGTCACCGCAAACCAACGTTAAATTGACGATTACACCCAAAAATAAAATCAGCCACATGTTGGTTTTAATTGCTGTAATTAATTAAAACATGTGATATGTAAATTGTGTTTGCCCATCTTCTGCTATGCACAGTGAACACAGTGACGCACAGTTATGATACATCGGCTGTTCTCTAACAGTTTTTATTTGATAAAGAATGATAGAAGTCTAGACGTCGTTTTCAGGCCAGTTCAAATTTCTTCGCTTCTTCTTGTGACAAATTTCACGTTCAAACTTCTGGGTGGACAGAAGGTTTCTAGTAAGTGCACGGACACAATTTGATACTATATTAGGAAAAAATTCGCTTAAATTTCCTGCTAAATTTTTCTTTGATATCCTAAGATTATTTCACAAATATTCTTGTGCATTGTCACAATTAATACTCAAAATGCCAGGGCACGAATTGTTCTTATGGGGAAGAAATGTGAGTCAGCATCACACAAATAGCACCCTTCTCTCTATAATTTCACTGTTACATGCAGTTCACACATGAAGATAATAACTGGATTTATGTTACGCATATTGTAAGCAACAGATCACTGTGCGTTCTGTAGCTTGTAATAAATTGGAAATGTCAGGAAGGAAGTGAGGGTTACGTAACAATAAATGATACCAGACAATGCCGCAATGAAAATCTGAATGGCTGAAATTCAGCGTCAAATTTGAATTCACGGTTTTTCCTAAAACAAGACATTTCTGTTAACCAATGGACGGCATGTATAGTTGTTTCCACTTGACAGATAACAATGTGTTATCAGCTCCTCTGTCTGTAAGAAAGTATATAACTTCGCATGAATTCTCTAGATTTGGAATCTATTTTTAGAGTTCTTTCCAGCTCTCTTTGTCCTCTCATTGGACGATTTTTCATGAAATTTGAAATTTGCTTAATTTTGGAAAAATCTGTCTTAGAAATTCAAGTCTCATTAAAATCTGCCAAGATGGCGAGTGCCTTACTCTAAGATCTGTGCACATTACTTTTGATATCAGGTTGAATTCTGCTTCTAATGACACACGTTGCGGACTAACGTGTTGGGAAAATCAAAACAAATTTGTGTTAATAAATTTTTTCCAGCCATCTTTTCGTTTTTTAAGATAACACGAAAAAAAACCTGATAAGCGGGACGGGCTACAAATACAATATAATGAGGAAATGGGGTTTTCTGTACCATCACCCTTCGTAACTTTGTTGTACCGACGCACTCAGTCTCGGAGGCGATCCTCTTTCGGGAATCGGGTGTGGTTCACCGAATCACATTTAATTTTAGTCATTTGCTTTTTACTTATGTTTTATTTATCCATTTTATATTTCATATAAAATAATGGAGTGCTACATCCAGTTAAACTACGAGATCATTTCTAGGAACCTGACCCAGTCACTTCTCTGCACTTCCACTTACACCACAATCGTACGCGACTGAATTCGCACTGGATTGCTAGCGTCCGTTGTCCGCTGTTAACGTTTCCTCATTGAAATCTCCCCCCTCCTACCTATCACCAACGGTCCTGAATAAACCTTGACAGATTAATTACAACGCTTGGCCATGAACTGTCCGTAACTGACGCCAGCAATCCTAAGAAACAACTATACTAAAAATGATCGATTACTCTTTGCATGTCGGAAAATTAAGGCTGTAGACGCACGTTGAGTATATGTAATACGTCCTGCTTTTGGGTGGCAAAAACGTTAGGCGAAAACGCCTAAATGTCTTGTTATACGGACATTGCGTGTCTTGTGAATTCAGTCAGTAATAAATAAATGTACATTTTACTTTAATTTACAAACCATATGTCTTTAAAATTTATTTTGCCACATTTTCACACCTTGAGTTACAATTCTCAATTAATTCATGCCTTCGGTTTTCCAAAACTAAATTTCCCAACTATTAGCCCTCTGTTCACATCCTCACACAGACATATTTAGTGCAGTGTGATGGTGAGATAGGACAATAGGCTGAAGGTATAAGTTATTGTCTTCCAGCGTGTGACGCCGTGAAGTTTGTTAGGCAGGTGAAAGCCTGTTGCACAGACGTAGAGATTTCTACTAATCTACACAGAGTCAAATATTGCTAGGCACTCGAAATAGATTAATTTCAGTTACTCTGATCCAAATAGTGACAAATCCATTTATTTTACAAATCAGTAGTTGATAACTGCAGTTGAGTGAAACCAAAATCTTTCTTCGTGTAAACGTCAGCGTCTCTAGCAATTTCGACATGCCTGCATTCGAATACGTCAATTTGTCAGCACAGATGCAGTGGCATAATGCTGTATGGCTACTCCGATCCTGGTGGCTTGAAGGTCTAAAGTGGAGTTGTGCAGCGGTGTGTTCCTGGGAAGGCGGGTTCGAATCCCGATTGATTGGTTGGTTGGTTGGTTGATTGATTGACTGATTTATTTATTGATAAATTGCATAATATTTGGGTTCGAGCTTTTACTGTTCCGATACACCTAAGCCCTATAAAGGGTACCTTTGTGCCCCCTAATCTAATATCAGCTCAGGGGATCCCTGTTCCTTGCCAAAGTTCGAGATGGATCCCAGAATTCAACTCCTAATATCCTCTGGGCCCCAAAAAAGAATCGAAATATGCATTTTCTTTCTCTCACAAAAAGTTCCATAAAACGAACCCCTTCCATACTTTCCAACAAGGCCACTAACGGCTTTCCGTTTACTGGGCCTTTTTTACAATCCCTCAAATTTATCATAAAAATTTCCCTAAATAAAGAAAATTTTGCCTTTTCTTAAAGGCCATAGAAAAGGAACGACACTTCAAACCCTAAAAGCGGTGGCCTGTGGAAACAGACGCTCATTTCCAAGAGCCTTGCTTCTTCGTGGTCCCCAGTAAAGCAGCCCTCCCTCCAGGTTCCCCTCAAAGAACTGCCTCAGAGAGAGACGCTCCATTTCTAGAGACCCGGGTAAATAAGTCCACTTCCAGGTTCCTTAATAGGACCTCTATGAAGAGAGATGCCTATCTCCAGAGCCTTCCTCTACATAAACTTCAGCGTCTCCAGTAAAAGTGCCCCTCTAAGTCCCACCATCAGAGATCCCACAGAGAGAGAGAGAGAGAGAGAGACCACCCCGCTTTCAGAGCCCCCGTCCATCCGTCTCGCAAAGTCCCTGGTAAATGAGCCCAACACAAGTTGCCTAACTAAGCCTCCATAAAGAGAGCTGCCCATCTCCAGAACCTTCCTCTGCATAAACTTTAGGGTCCCCATTAAAGATCCCCTACTCCAGGTTTCCCTACCAGAGCTCCCATAGAGACAGACGCTCCATTTCCAGAGCATTCCAATAATCTCTCAAATTTCCTGGTAGGAGGACAACACGTGCTACACATCGGGGCCAATATGGAGAGAAATACTGATCTCCAAAGTCTTCTTGTACACACAAGTCCCTGGTAAATGATCCCCTGCCAGGTTTCATAACGGAGCCCTCATAGAGAGAGAGATGCCCGTCTCCAAAACATTCTTTACATATCCTTCTTGATCCCAAGTCAAGGATCCTCCTCCAGGTTCCCCTAACAGATCTCCTGAGAGAGAGAGAGAGAGAGAGAGAGAGATACTCCATTTCCGGAGCCTTCTTTCCAATTTCTCCCAATGTTCCCAGTAAATGAAACCCTCCCCCACCTCCCAAATTTCCCTAACTAGACACCTACGAAGAGAGAAACCCTTCTCCAGAACCTTCTTCAAACCATCCCACGATAATTCATCTTTCTCTCAAAGCCCCAGATAAGGGAGCCCACCCATCTTCCACAACAGATCCCGATGGAGAGAGATGCTCCGTCTCCAGACAAATCGTCTATTCATTCATTTTGTTTATGTCTGTCAGAGTCCCCAAAAGAAGCCCTCTCACGAAATGGAGAAAAAAAAACATACATTCGCCGTCCACGGAGCCCCACACGGACAGAAGGTCTACATACAATGGGGTGCGACCTGGTTCCACAAGGGGGGCGTTAACGACACTGCTATTAGCACCAAAGTGCCATGCAGCCTTCAACTCGATGCTTTCCACCTTGGTTGAGGTAGACAAGAGCCCCGTTAGCCAGCGTGTGTCGTAGCAACCCTCAACAGTGTGTAGCTTCCACGTCTGTTACAGCCTCCCACATGACCCAGGATAGAGTAGAGTTCGAATCCACTAAACCCTGATATACGGTAGAGGGGTTGAAGATATGGGAGTCTTCAAATCTCGATAAGGGCATTGAAATTCTTCTTTTGTGTTTGTTCTGTGTTGTGTAGTTGCCGGTCTCTGCGACGAGCTGTTCACTCGTTCCGAACGGTCCTACACAGTATGTCTGTGCTAAACGCTATGTGATGTAGGAACCTCAACAAACAGTCACCTGTCCTTTCAGTTTGCCTACAGCACCATTGAATGAAAGTAACATAAAGTTTACTTACAAACACTCGAATTGCAGTCGGCGCCTCGACAGTGCGGTTGTTTCAGTCGTGTGGACACTTAGATAGGGCACATTTCAGAATAATCTGTTTGGTTCGAAGGCGATGACGTTTTCGCTGTACATATGACATGCGCGAAACTGTTTTTATTTCATCGTAATGTGAGAAAATCATTATATAAGATAAGCGGACATCTGATGTGTGTCCTATGGTCCACTGGGTTAAACGAGGTCAGTGTGATAAGCAAATTATAAGCCTTGAACGCGTTAGATAGTTCGTCTCGTAACAAATAATTTCTGGCGAGATGTGTAAAACTGACAACAGAATTGCAGCGCTTTTGGTTCACATGTTCATTATTTCATGACTAACTAACTTTTGGAGTTTTGACCTTAGAGCTTAGAGAAGCGGCTGAATTCCGTAATTATCCTTCGGTAGCCTTATCAGTCTTCTATAGATGTAAGTTTTAATACAGTTCACCACAACACAAATGTAACAAGAGTGTGTCGTTTGGAGCTTGTTGTTTCCGTTGTGATAATTTGTTTGGACCGTGATTAGTGTTTATCATGATATATGAGTTTCATTATACAGAAATGGAGGGGACTCCTTCTATTGTTTGGCGGCATGTATCAGGCGTATCAAGTTTTTATACACATCTGAATGCCGCAGTGTACGTCATGTTTTGTTACGCACAACATTCTGTTTGTATGAGTGCAAACAGGAGAAATAGAACACCTTGAAACTTTAAGAATCTGTAAAGGCTTCTCCGAACATACAGTACAAGCATATTGTTCCTGAATATGGAAGTACATGACCTGATGGTACATTCTGATGCAGTCTAACTCGGTTATAACGACATCGGTTTTGGCGAGACCTCGCCTATAGCGTTAGATATTCTCTGGAAAGAATTATTTCGTCACAGTTTTCCGTAACATTATAATCTGCAGCTGGCACAACGCTCAGCTATAACGACACATCTTTCCCTTTCATTGCCTTATAAACGAGTTCGACTGTAGGTAAACATCAGTTAGCGGCACGGTAGCAACACAGTTCGAGAACTGCTACTGTAAACAGAAGCCAACACACAGTGCAAGTACAGAGAGCCTAAATAAGCAAGTACTACATTTTGTGTATCTGTACTTCAGGTGCATCTTGATATTGTACATACTTATTGTTACACTTATGCACATTCTGTGTACAATTTCGTCGTCCTATCTCGTAGGGGCTTTCTGATTTGTCTAAATATTTGATCACACAAAATAATCTAATTTTATTACAATATTTAAAATTGCACTTCCTACATACAAAATATGCAGTAAAACACATAACAACGAAACTAACTAATTAAAATAACTAAGTGAAATAACCAACGAAGAATCAGTCTCCTTCATTGTCGGTGTGTATTCAACAACACCGCAAAATCTTAACAATATTTTGACGTTTTGCCGACCGTACATCTCGGTATATTTATCTCAGTAATTGATGCACAAAGTTTTTGTTTTACAATAAGTTTATTTCATGCCTCTACATGTTTCGAGCACATGTTCTCATCTTCAGGAGGTCAAAATTGCAT
>Ga0123355_10015492_pt1 | contig 11983 bp, 12 predicted proteins | sample TergutEmb28metaG_3_FD_89872 | JGI IMG/M metagenome (GOLD analysis project Ga0123355, IMG submission 89872) | Embiratermes neotenicus P1 segment gut microbial communities from Petit-Saut dam, French Guiana - Emb289 P1 | ecosystem: Host-associated > Arthropoda: Insects > Digestive system > Gut ... | reverse complement strand
TTGTTTTACAATAAGTTTATTTCATGCCTCTACATGTTTCGAGCACATGTGCTCGAAACATGTAGAAGCATGAAATAAACTTATTGTAAAACAAAAATTTTGTGCATCAAGTTGGTTAATTACCGAGATAAACATACATACATGTCTGCATAATGATAACAGTAATGATAAAAATAATAAATTATAAAATGCGAATAACTGTTATTTTAACTTTAATATAGATTGACTATACCCAGCTGTATCAGCTGTATCACTTTTATCACATTTCCTTGCTGCAAGATGCTTTGTTGGACCTAATCCACTTTGGTATTGCTAACCTACATTTTGTCTTTTCTTTGGCAGTTTCCAATTAACCCTTCCAAATGACATATCTGAATTACCAGCTTGGAGATCAGAATGTCCCACGTGATTTGCCTGCTACCTTTTTCTGTGAAGTATGTTCTTGTTACTGGATTTCAGGTTCTTATAGCAGGAGTGATGAAGATACAAGTCTGCTGGGAAGTTACACCATGTTGAGCGGTAAACAGCTAACCCACATTTCAAAGGATCTTCTTGGACTGCTTGACCCTGAAGTTGAAGGCACTATGATCATTTTGATATCTGTAACTATTTACCAGTGTACATGGTGTAATATTCCAGAAGATTTGTATCTACATTCCAATCATTATTATAAATACACCACTGCTGTGGCTAAGATTTGATTATTTTTCAAATGAATTCTTTTGTATGTTGTATTCATTATTGTCTTTGATACTAATTTTTAGGCAACATAATCACATTGTGCTACTTAATCAATAGTAATTTTAAATCCAGACAGACACGACACTTATACTCTATACCTTCACTTATTCACTCTTCTACAACATGTTTCAGTCTTTCTATATTGCCATCAACAGGTAGAAAACACAGGTACATAAATAGAAACGTACTTTATCAGGCTAAATGGTGAAGGAGAAACCTCTCCTATAGAACTGCTTTCTAATTATGTACTTGTGTTTTCTACTGTTGGTTGAATAGAACTACTGAAACATGTTCTAGAAAAGGAAATAAATGAATCTATGGAGTTCAAGTGTTGTGTGTTGTCTAGATTTAAATCACTTCTGTCTTTAATATCAATTTATTTCAGACAAAGATCTTAACGTGTTCAATGTTTGATACTGTGTAGCAGTATTTTACATGCTGAATTATTTTTACAAAATTGTGTGAAGTTAAATAACAAATTTTCATGTAATTTACAATAACAAACTAATCAACTCTCTAATAACAATACAAAAAGATCAGAAAAATTTTACATTGGATGTAATCCTGACCTACTTACACATAATCTGTATATTATTCCCTTAAGATAGATCTTAATGTTGTGTTCCTGTCTCTTCCTTTGCCATTTAATTAACTGTTTTATCGTGTTCTATCAAGGTCCACTTAGTATTCTTTTACATCCAGATTAATTAATGAAGAGACATTACACTCCTATTGTGTGTTCATTTTATTCACTGTAATGGATGCATCAGAATGGCATTCTTTTCATGTTTTACTTTTAATTTACTGAAGTTATGTGACTTGTTTTGTCCTTGGCCTACAGTTTTCAAGGCTTTTATTACATATCTGCTAACAAAAATTCCTTTCCTTTCTGATATGATATGTCACTATATGGCATCACACTACAGATGACACAGATCATCAGCACCACACTGAAAACCTGACATCTTGCACATTTTCCCATTCAGACTATGGATAGCCCTAGCTGATATTAAAAAATCTTGATTGTGCCCCTTTCAGTACATTAGTGAATGTATAGTATAGTAATATAACAGTGAAAACCAATTTGTATTTATATGCAAATTTTCTATTGTATTAATTACATGAGTCAGAACTGATTACCAAAACCAGTCTTGTTTAGAAATGGTGATTAAACTACAGTAGATAGATAGATTAGCAATTGGGTTCGGGGCCTTAGGCCTTAATAGACGGGCCCTTTGTGCCCTTACACTACAGTGTATTTGGCATATGATATGCCTCTTAAGTGTTCTAATGACTCATCAATTGTAGCTGATGCATCAGGCAAGATGTATCCTCTTCTTGAATATGTTCGGATAATTTCAAATTTTGACATAAACTATAACTGTCTATAACATATATATAATACATACAATATACATAACATAACTAATATATTTTAACATTATTCATTTTGTGTATTGCAAATAAATTTCTCATTTACAAAACCAACATGCATACATCTAATATACACAAATACACAATTTATTTTTTAATGCTACATGTTTTGAATTTTGGTGTACACACTCCCTGAAGATGGCAGAGTTATGCCTACACAGGTGAGAGTAAACGAAATTGTATTGTTGTGTAGGTTAGATGTGCATATGTTCAATCTTCAGGGATCAAACTTGAGTAAATTAAGGTGGAAAATACATAAATGTCACAGTAACCACAAGATAGTTGAAGGCTTTCTGTCTAGACATAAGCCTTGTCCTCCCGTTGTCACAAACAAGGCTGTCCTGAGCCAATGAAGTATAACTATTCCATCTTTTCAATTAGGAATACACTTTCCAAAATTTAGGCTAGTCTAAATTTTTTGGTGTGTTATCATTAGTGAATAAACAATACATTTGAACTGACCCTTGATTCCTCAATCATTCACACAAAACTCAGTTGCACTTCTGCTGTGAATAACCACTATTTGGTGCAATATGCTATTCCTAGAGCAAAGCTGGTAAAAGGATGGTGGGCTGGACATAGAGGCTAGAGACAACTGCCTAATGAGGATCTTTGTGATTAATACTTTGCACCAGTTAGTGGGGTAAGAAAACCAGACAGCTGAAACATGTCACAAACACGCGGGGCACAACTGCATGCAGCGTTGTGGTTGGGAAACCTGAAGAAAAGGGATTACTGGGAAAAATCTAGGCTTAGATGGTATGATAATATGAATGTTGATTTTCAAGAAATGTGGACTGGACTAAACTGGCTGAGGATACAGACAACTGGCAGACCCTTGTGAAAACAGTATAGAACCTTTAGGTTCCATAAAGTGTGGGGAATTTCTTGACTGAAGACCATTTAACCTTTTAAGAAAAACTCCGCTGCATGGGGTTGTTGTATGGGCATGAAGAACAATAGCATTGCTTTGTAGGTACTGAAAATGGAATCTCATATAAATTAATTAATAAAGTATAATAATTTATTCCAGTCAATACACAACAATATATAGTGATCAATATTAAAATATATCGATCACTATATATTGTTGTGTTATTGACTGGAATAAATTATTATATTATTGCAATATACAACATGATGGCTCCTATCAAAGAATTAATAAAGGTTTTCTGATGATGTCATATTTTAATAAACTTGGCTAATGTTTGGACATTGCCTGTCATCTAGGGTGAAGATAAAATTCGCCACCAGTCTTTCATATTCCAGTCCCAGCAAATTTGTGCCCTCAAACACCTAGAAAATGAGCGATATCTAAAGCATTGGTGTGGCTTATTAAAATAAATGGTTTATGGGAGAACCGTGACAAGGCTGGATAAGTCGTTCTCCTAAGATGCCGCATTCTCATGTAAATGTCAGCGGTCTACAATTATGTTCCACATTGCAGCAGTGTCACAACTGCAGGCGGATACATTCATGCCATTACTGTAGCTGTTCTTACTATAAATGTACAAAAGCTTAGAACTGAATAAGGATTTTTTTTTGTAGAGGACATCCCATTACATTTATTAAAGTCATATAAAAAGAATAGTTTCTGGTTTCAGTCAACTTCCTTACCCCATGGAGCAGAATCCTTTGTGACAAGCTAACCAGTTCTCAGCTAGTCGAAAAATTCCCCACATTGTATGGAACCTGAAGGTTCATTACCGCATTCACAAGTGCCCGCCAACTAAGACACATCGATCCAGTCCATGCCTCACATTCCACATTCTGAAGATCCCATCTAAGCCTGGGTTTTCCAAGTGGTCTCTTTCCCTCAGGCTTCCCCACCAGAACCCTGTATACACCTCTCCTCTCCCCCATACGTGCTGCATGCCCCGCCCACCTCATTCTTCTCGATTTGATCGATTGAACAATATTGGGTGCAGCTCCTCATTATGTAGTTTTCTCCACTCCCCTGTTACCTTGTACTTCTTAGGCTCAAATATCTTCCTCAGCACCCTATTCTCAAACACCCTCAGCCTACATTCCTCCCTCAAATTCAGCAACCAGTTTTCACACCCACACAAAACAACAAGAAAAATAATACTTCTGTATATTTTAATCTTTATATTTTTGGATAGCAAACCGGAAGACAAAATATTCTGCACCGAATGATAGCAAGCCTTCCCTGATTTCAGTCTGCTCTTAATTTCTTCCTGAAAAGAATTTTGATCTGTTAAGGTTGTTCCTAAAAATTTGAACTCTTCCAACCTCTCAAAGGAGTTACTATCAATCTTTATATTGTGACTTCGTCATGCATTCTGATCTCAAGACATGACCATGTACTTAGTTTTATCAGCATTCACTTCTAGACTAATCTCCTTACTATCGACTAACAAAGCTCCTGTGTTTTCCTTTATAGTATGTATGCTTCCTCCCACCATATTAACATCATCAGCATAAGCCAGAAGCTGATGTGTACCATTTAGTTTCAAGCCATCCTGGTTTACCTGAACCCTCCTAATGGCATACTCTAAAGCAAAGTTGAAAAGCAATGGTGATAAAGCATCTCTCTGTTTCAAACCATTCCTAATACAAAACATGTCAGACAGATGCTTGCCTACGCCAACTGTGCTACAGGTTTCATTGAGACACATTTTTATTAGCCTTATCAGTTTCATGGGTATACGAAACTCTATGAGAATATTATACAAGGCATCAAATGGATAACAACCAGAGAGTTTGATGCGGCAAAGTTTACTATTCTAACACCATTATCATTATATCCTGATGTAGACTGTTATTCCAAATTGTCAGCTGAAAAATATTCTCTCTTCCCACTTTTGCATTGAAATTTTCCAACAGAATTTTCATGTTGTACTTAGGAACATGATCGAAAACCTGTTCTAATTCCTAATACAAACTGTCTATTGAATCATCACTTTTCTCCTCACTTGATGCATGCACATTCAAAACAATGATATTGTACCAACGACCTCTCGGAACTATATATTACATCCTATCACTAACAAATTCTACCCACTTAACTGCTGACACTATTCTGTGGTGTACAAAAAAATCCTGTTCCCAATTGACCATTTTTGTTTCCTTTTCTGTAGAAAAAAATATAATCCCCTGCTCTTGCCATGCCCCTAGGTCCCACCTAACCTCCTGTACACCTACTAAATCTAATTTACATCTTGCTAATTTCCTGGCTACTGCTGTAAGTGACCCTGACCTATATAGGCTTCTCACATTTCAGGTACTGCATCTCATGTCCCATTTCCATTGTTTAGGTCATACCAAAGTATCAGTCCAGGTCTGAGTCACATGTTCTTGCTTTGTAACAATGTCAGTTTTTATGGTGAGGAGTTGTCAGCACCTCACCCAACCCCCTAGCTGGAGGACCTACCCCTTGTCCGTTGTTCACTGCTGCTTATTCCATATATTCGCAGCTACCCTGCATATTGGAGGCCATTCCTCCATCCACAACCTGAGGACATGCCATCTCGTGGTGATAGGGACCCACTTATCACTGGGATTCAAACACAGCAATATATTTCATTTTATTTTTAACTTGATGACATGTTTCAGTCATTTGACCATCATCAGGCCATCTTTACAAACCTCATAACCAGGTACATGCAGTGCAAACAGCAGTGCTTGACTGAAACCAGAAACTATTCTGTTGTCTTTTAGATATGGATCACTTAGGATACAGTATTCTTGTTTTGTATTTGTCTGAAGGTAATTTCTTATATTTCCACATACATATTCTACAGCAGTGACACTCATCCTTGTGCAAGGTGCCCTCACTGTTTAGTTTGTGAAAAATACGTTCTAGTCCAGCCATGATAAAAACAAAGCTTCTCATATTCCAGTAGGTATGATTGCTCATATTTCTTATGATTACATACACTTTACATCATTAATATTTCATGGAAGGTCACATTTCTGGCATCTCACATCCTACCCAACTACAAATCAAGTCACACTGGTTGAGATATACTGTTGCATACCACACAACAGATGTTCCATAACCCACAACTACAGTGTTGCTATTGTAAGTCATCCATACTAAGCAGACTGGTGATAAAGCACTCTGGACATGTATTCAGGAGGTAATGAGTCTGAATTTCTGCAAAGTTCCTGGTTGGCTTGGTTGAGAATTGTTGCGTTTTTCCTTGGTCCTTCTAGGCAAATGTCAAAACATTACTTTTAAATGAGCTATAACCATATCCAATTCCTTATTCACTGTCAGTTCAGAAGCTTGCTATTCCCCTCATTGCTGCACTGTGAACAGTGTCATTAACAAACTTGGGAAATTTTAAACCTAAACCATCAACTTTGAAATGAGTCATGACTGCCTCCTTCCAAACCTCTACCCATATGACATTCAGATATACCAACCTCTTCACTTGAAACAACATTAATGCATAATCTAATAATTATTTCATCTATCATCATGGTGAGGTATGAGACTCTTGGAGCAGTGCTGCTAAGGATTCGGATCTTTTAAGATGTGAAACAGTGTTGCTGGGTGAGCGGTTTCTTGTGTTTTGAAGGATCATAGTGTCTTCATTTTAAAAGGGTCAGACAGTTCAAGAAGAATGATTCTTGGATCGATTGACCCTGAAGAAGAAGAAAGATAATTCCTTCGAAATGTTGGGAACCACTCGCCCAGTGACACTGCATCACATCTCAGGAGACATGAATTCTGATACTCATCCTTGTTGACTGTGTTTCTACCCTGCACTAGCTGAGCAAGTAGCATGCTTGAAATATTGGGTACAAAAGTAGTCTTTTGTTGCTCTTTGTGCATTAAGTGACTCTTTGTAAGCTGTGGAGAGAGGGCCAGATAGTGTAGTTGGTATAGCAACTGGCTACGGGCTGGACGGTCCGGGAATCGAATCCCGGTGGGGGCAAGATTTTCCGTGCCTGTCCAGACTGGCCCTGAGGCCCACCCAGCCTCCAGTACAATGGGTACCGGGTATTTCCCGAGGGTAAAGAGCGGCCAGGTCGTGACGCTGACCCCTCACCCCCTTCTAGTACTGTGGTCAAGAAACAGTAGAGCTATAGCTCTACTCCCCCTACAGGCCATATGGCCTGTACAGACCCTCAGTGCCTGTACAAGGGTGTACTTTATCTTTTACCTTCATAAACTGTGGAGGGTATTTATTATCAAATTATTTGGTAGGACCACATTGATTGATTGATTTACTGGTTGATTGATTGAATGACTGATTGACTGATTGATTGATATGTAGCATACAATGGAAGGAAGCAGCAGTGACCTATTTTAGTGTACTTATTTTATCCTGGCTTCATCTGGAAGTAAAGAGAGAAGACATTGAAAACAATGAGAAGAGCACATGCAGTTTAGATTCAAACCATGTACTTCCCAGATACAAGCAAGACATGTTAGTAACATGAAAGCCCCTCTCTATATTCATGATATATTTCAAGGGTCCAGATATTTGTATCAGTCAGTCTACTCAAGTCCAACATTTAACTATAGTGAAAGTATGCCAGCACACTTTCTAGATACATCTTGAACAAAAATTGTTCTGAAATCTGCCATCTCAAGCACTTAGTTACTCAGTCTGTTAGTGTAATTTGCCTACTCACTCTTGTTACTGTGAATCCTGTGACATTCACTACAAATCTGATCCATGCCTTTCAATCTCTTGCCATACATGATCCATATCTGCATGTGTTGGTGGTGGCTGACATGCAGTCACAAAACGGAAGAAATTCCGAAGCCCTTTGTGAGGCAGTGGCTGATAGCTGATCATTAGTGTCCCAGCAAGAATCAACTTCTCCTTGATTTTAGGTGCAACCTACAGCATAAATCAAAATGTACCTTTAATCCTCTGAAGACTAAAATAAATCTGTATTCTTGTTATTATACATCATCTGTGCAAGAAATATACATATATATAAGTTTTATTACAAAGTACACAACAAATTTCACATTTTCACATATACCGGAGACTACTCCAACATATTTTGACTATTTCTTATAGTCATCTTCTTGAAGCACATATATGCAAAGAATAAACTCCATATATATGGGCTTCGCATATCAGTGCTCATTGAAGATGGCTATAAGAAATACCCGAAACATAGATTAGCCTCATAAGGTTCGCCATCCCCGTTGTGTTTATAATGAAACTAGATTGGAGTGCATGTATTTGTCTAACACAAATACATGCACTCCAGTCTAGTTTAATGGATTAGCCTCCTTTATGTGTGGATAAGTGAAATTTGTTGTGCAGGTTATTTGTAATAATACTGATTCATAAATCTACATTATGTATGAAGATTATTTATCACTCAGAGAAAACAAAGTGTGGGTCCATTAGAACAACCATTTGTTGAAGGCTGTATTGGGAAATAATGGCTATTCTTTGTAAGAGGTTAGAGTGCACACAAACTGTGGTCAAGATGCATCATGTTTAGTGTTAAAACTGGTGGTACCACTAGGCTTTAAAGGGTAAATTCATCTTCATAATATTTCTGTCTGCAGAAATTTATCCACAAATTAATATTTAAATTTGAAGTGATAAAGGACATGCGTTTTGTAGGTTATGTTGCTTGTAAATAGAGATAAGCACATTACATCATGAGTCTGCAAGTCCATCCACCTATATATCTGTTTACTGAAAAATGAGCAATGAACCAATGGATGAAGGTTTGTGACAGGTTGTGTGGAGATAGGCTATACATGTAGCTGTACATGCAGAATGAAATACAAATTTTTGTACATTAATGATTACAGAAGTGGCGGTGGTAAATATTTTAACTTTCATGTTCAGCAATGTTGACATAAGCAATTGCAAACTGTTGGAAGTTAAGCATAGAAATTGAGGGCTTGACTTTATACATTTATGGTACTTGATGACCTCACCATAGTGGTATAAATCGCAACATGTGGAGGAAAGTAAGAAGCTTAAATCTCTTCCACAACTTTCTGTCTTTGCTAATTCTGTTGTTAACTTTCAATGTATTACACATATCCAGCATAGAAAAATGGTTTCCCACGTAGCTGTGGGATGTGCAAAGGACACAACAGAACTAATAAACGTTTCTGCAATATTTTCAAAACATCCAATGCATCTTAATGAATTACATATTATAGATATTGAATTTAATGGCTAAGTAAAATAATCCAATAGACCGTTCAACACCAATAATGCAGCTATAACACTACTTACATTATGTATTTTATTCCACCACTTCTCATCCTCTTTCTGCCCCCTCAGGCTGGGAGGGATGAACCAGAAGCAGACATTGGTACATTCAAACTCATCCAGCACTAGCCGGAACCCTGGCTGTGTTTGTATCTTCTCCTTGAAGTACCTGCAATTATACCAAGACACTGTCCTATGTGGAAATGTATGTCTTTTTCCTCAGTTTTGCAGCTACAATCTAACATCATGCCATATCACATTCATATCCAACTGCACCACCAGGAGCATAGATTAGGGTAGTGTGAGAAGTGTAGCTGCCCCAGGCAGCAGAGTCCAAGGGGCGACAAAATGAATATTTTACACGAAAAAAATTTGATTTTGTGCTCTCAACAGTGGAGAAAATTCAAGAATGACTTACAAGCAATTACTTAAGGAAATTAAAATCCTCACATTGGCTTCCCTTTACATATTGGAAGCGACATGTTTTATAAAAATAATACTGTTAATCTGTGGCACTAAAACTCTAATGTCCATAAGTATAACTCACGAAGGATAATGGATACCCATGTTCAATTATATGACACTGATATACACAAAGAAATTGTAATAAATATGGGAACTGAATTGTATAATAACATGCCTCATTACATAAAAGGAATGGACAATTATAAGCCCTTTAAGAAAGTTGTGAAACCATTTCTTTTATATAAAGCTTTTTACTCAGTGGACGAATTAGTCTCTTGTAATTTGTAATGTCTCGTATTTTATTTTGCTCCTAAGTATACATATTTTATAAATATATGGTTTTCTCTTTACATTACTTTGTTGAGAGTGATCATTTAAATGATAAGTTGAATTGTACATATTTAAATTCATATTGTTAGATGTGGACGAGTCGGTTATCATAAATATGATAAACTGGACTGGAAAATGAAACTAACTAACTAAATTACTGGGGCAAATAAAAGTTAATTCTATAAATAGCAGTGATTTCTTTAAAGTGTGTAATTTCTACCAGGTGTAACCATGGGTATTGCTCACACAGATGCTGAAATACTTAGCTACACCACCGTGTGCCACCTAGCCATGTGGTTTGAAATTCCAGCATTTATTGTACATTACCTGTAGCAGTATTTGAAAATTAAGTCTAATGAAATGTTCTGCTTTGTATAGAGAAACCTACTTCAGGAAACTACCTGAAATATATTAAGCAATGCAAACAAATTGTACTCACAAAGATTGAAACAGACTACTGAGTAGGATGGTACAGCAGCAGTGTTCAAGAACTGTACTGCAGAGGCAAAATGGTGAAGATCAGGAGTATTGGTACAGCTCCCATCATTCGTAATCTCAACACTAGATATTTAAATTCATGCCCTGACCACTTTACTTCCAGGATATAACCCTGGTACACATTGAATAGGAGGGTAGATGGACTCCAGAGACTACCTGGATAGTGTCTGAAGAAGATACAATCTCTTGCTCCTGCCAGCCAATAGTCTAGTCATTATACTGACTATACTCTCATGGCTCCCATACTGCAGAGGTACCTAATTTATCTTGAAATAGTCATTAAACACTCAAGTAATTAATGATATAGTCCTCACACTTAACGCAGCAGACCAACTCTCACCAACGAGGCCTCTTAAGTTAGTCAACTTGCAGTGAAACAACAGCACTTTCAAACATTCGCAATATTTTGATACTTGGCCACAAGTGCCATTTTCAGCATAAAGTGGCATTCATCTGTAGACTGTGTAAAAGACAATATTTTCCTACCTTGCAGCATCCATGGCATTATTGACGAGCTGCTCAAACCCATTGCTGCCACGTGCCTTCCACATAAGCCACAGCTTGAATGCATCGACCTTCCGTCCACACTGCATGCTCTTATCCCCTGTATCGAATGACACGTCATAAAACTTGTCCTGTTGAAATAGGTATGATGCTGATGCAGAGTTGCAATGGTGCATCAAACCCTGAGGAAATTTAATACAATCACATTACAGTGCTGATTATGGCAGCAATAACAAGAATAAGTTATAAGACTAACACTCTGATATTGTTTATTTAAATTGTGGTAATAAAATGTCTCATAATTTAGATTAAAGAAAGGGAAAAGTGGATTGTTTGAGGGTAAAATTAAATCAGTCCCATTACAGGCCTGAGGTGCCCACAGGGTTCCAGGAAGTTAAGGTTCCCAGACTGAGTGACAATGGCCCAGGATGGTGGTAAGGTTGTCAGCCTTACACACCGGCCGCCTTTACCCCCAGGAAATACTCCTGGTACTCATTTCTGTTAGAGGCTGAGTCAACCCCAGGGCCATAGTGCGATCGGAAGGATTATGTCAATGAAAAATTCCAATGACACCATCTGGAATCGAACCAGCGACCTTCCGACAACACCTTAACCACTGCGCTACCGCGGTCCCCCGGATTGTTTGAGGGAGAAGATATTAATACCTTGGAAAAGGTCATATAATTCAGTTCATAGGCTAATAGTAAGAGAGAGGGGTGTATAGGGTCTTGCTGGGGAAACCGGAGGGAAGGAGACCACTGAGGAGACCTAGGCGTAGATGGGTGGATAATATTAGGATGGATCTCCAGGAGGTGGGATGTGGGTATATGGACTGG
>Ga0123355_10015491_pt1 | contig 11984 bp, 7 predicted proteins | sample TergutEmb28metaG_3_FD_89872 | JGI IMG/M metagenome (GOLD analysis project Ga0123355, IMG submission 89872) | Embiratermes neotenicus P1 segment gut microbial communities from Petit-Saut dam, French Guiana - Emb289 P1 | ecosystem: Host-associated > Arthropoda: Insects > Digestive system > Gut ... | reverse complement strand
GTTTTGTTTTTTAACATGTTTACATATACGGCTTTTTCTTTGGCTAGGTAATCATCCCATACATGTTTTACCGGCTCGCCTTTTGTGTCCAGGGATATGCGTTTCCATGCGTCTTGTAGTCCCATGAAAATTCTCCTTTCGGGTGGGGAATTGTATGCGGGCATTTTACTCTATTTTTCTATATGTTGTATAGCCTACTTCCAGCAAAATTAAACCTTCTGGAGGCATTGTTTTACCTGCACGGGTGCGATCACGGGATTGTATGATGTCTGGGATGGCTGTGGCAGGGAGTTTCTCAAGGCCCACATACATCAAAGTCCCAGCGATTATACGTACCATGTTATATAAAAAACCGCCTCCGGTTATGGTTAGATTGATAAGGCCCGACGATTGTTTTACCACATTAAAATCAAAAATTTCTCGTACAGTAGTTTTTGCGCTAGAGCCTGTGGCTTGAAAAGCAGCAAAGTCATGATGCCCTATTATAAAGGTAGCGGCTTTTTTCATGGCCTCTACATCCAAGTGCCTGGGAACAAAGGCGCTATAGCGCCCAAGCAAAGGGTTGGGGATTGGGGCGTTGTAGATTTGATACACATATGTTTTGTATATTGCGTCAAAGCGAGGGTTAAAGCTGTCGGGTACAGCCTCGGCGGCGGTTACTGATATGTCGGGGGGCAAGTAACCGTTTATCACCTGAGGCAATTTGTCCAAAGGAATAGGCAAATTATCTGTAAAAAAAGCTGCCCGCTGCCCAAGGGCATGTACCCCGGCATCTGTACGGCTGGCGGCTTTTGTGGTGATGGATTGAGCCAACAAGGCCGAGAGGGCTTCCTCCAGCCTTTGCTGAACAGCAATTGCGTTTTGCTGGCGCTGCCAGCCTGCATAATTGGTGCCATCGTAGGATATAGTTAGGAGGGTTTGCATTTAATCACCGCCTTTTTGGGGGAATTGGTGTTACATCATGGTCGTCTGTGTGCAAAGCGTTCGATGTGTGAAAACGTATGCCATCATACGTTTTTGCAAAAAATGTAAAACGCCCCTTGCTCCAATTGACCTACCAACCTTACTAATGATATCTTACAAAAAAACCGCTAAGAAAGGAACATAAATATGCAAACCAACATCAAACGCCTTACAACATTAGCCATGCTTGCTGCTTTAGCTATATTGGTAATGCTAACTATCCGCATCCCAATGTTTGCCGAATTTTTAACCTACGACCCCAAAGACGTTATCATTATTATAGGAGGCTTTTTATTTGGCCCTCTTGCTGTTTTACCTATTATTGTAGTGGTAGCTCTTATCGAGATGACTATAAGCGGGACTGCTCATTGGGGTCTTATTATGAATATCTCATCCAGCGCGGCCTTTGTAATCCCGGCAGTATTAATTTATAGGCGCTGGCGCAACCTGCCCAGTGCTGTTATTGGGCTAATCATCGGGGCCATTACCGTGACGGGAGTCATGATGTTGCTTAATTATCTAATTGTGCCTTTATACACGGGCGCGCCCAGGGCATTTGTTGTTACTTTGCTTGTACCTGTTATCCTGCCCTTTAATTTGGTCAAAAGCGCTCTCAACGCGGCAATTGTGATGATGCTGTACAAATCTGTATCCATGGCGCTTACAAAAGCCGGGTTATATAAGCCCACATCTGCCGTAAGTTCTGGCAAAGTCAATAAATGGGTGCTGATTATATCTGCTCTTGTAATAGCAGGGCTTATTATAATTATCCTTACAAAAGGGGCCATATAATGGACAACTGGTCAATCCTGGGCATTCATCCTACCAAGGATAGGGACGCGATTAAGCAAGCATACATGACCATGCTGCCAAAGCATAACCCGGAAGATGACCCGGAGGGCTTTTTGCAACTGCGCACCGCATATGAGGAAACCCTAAAATCCATTGAGCCAGAGCAAGAAAAAGCCGAAACTCCTCACACCTTATTTATTAAGGAAGTGGAAGAGGTTTATGGGGATTTTGCCAAGCGATGTAATTTAAAAATTTGGAAGACACTGCTTAAAAAAGAGGTCTGCCAGCGGCTGGATATGGTTGACGAGGCAGAGCATCTGCTTTTGCAGTTTTTACTAAATCATTTCTATTTGCCTATGGCGGTATGGGCTGCCCTAAGCCTGCATTTTGACTGGCCTAATCGGGCAGAAAGTTTAAAGCAGAATTTCCCTCCAACCTTTATAGACTATATGCTTAGAAAAAGTACAGAGCCAGAGCATCCGAGGTACAGCCTTTTCCCAACAGGTAAAAATGCTATTCTCCCAGACGATCAATGGATAAATCTATTTTTAGAAGTGGATACCATGATAACCGCCGGGCAGCAGGAGAACCCCGTCTTTAAGGAGAAATTTGAAAAACTGGAGTCTCTCCATATTTCTCATCCATATTGCGTTGTTATTTTGGCGCGGCTAGAAGTGGTGAAAAGCAATTTTGCACAAGCCCTAGAGATTCTCGACCCCTTATACAAAGCACATCCAGAAGACACCCATATATGGTTTGCTTATACTTCTGTCTTGTCTTTCCTAAACAGGGAAGAGGAAGCTATAACCCAGTTTGAAAAAATGCTGGAACAAAACCCGGATTTTATCGACGCTAAAAGGGGTATTTTAAACGCTCAGTTAAAGCTAAAAAACTACGAAGCCGCCGAATCCACAATGACCAAAATCTTTGAAATCAACCTTTACGATTATTTTGCGCTCTCTTGCGAGCAGCCTATAGGCGAAGGGCTTATCGCCATATACGAAGAAAAATACAAATCTAACCCAGAAGATGTAGACAATCTATTTGCCCTAGCAAAATACCTTGTAAAAAACCAGCATGTAGAACGCTGTAAAGAGCTGCTGGCTGAGGTGCCACACCTATCTGGTGACTCCCGCTATAAAGAGCGTCTGGCCATGTGTGCTGTTATAATTGGGGATTGGCCTACAGCTGCCGCTATCTACGAAGAATTAATCGAATCAGACCCTAAGTTGTATATCTACGGAAATGCCGCCTCGGCCCTTAACAATATGGACGAATACCAAAAAGCCCTGGATTATACAGACAAAGCCCTGGAGTTATACGGCACCACCGCAGCAAAGCAAGACAAGACCAAGCTATATATTATTAAGAGCCAGTCAGCTATCGAGTTGGGCCGCTACAATGTGGCAGCCCAAGCCGTAGATGAAGGGCTTGCCCTTAATAGCAAAGACCCATACTTATATACCCATAAAGCAAAAATATACAATGTAATGAACCGCTTTAGCGAGGCCATGGATTATAGTGAAATGGCCCTTAGCATTTTCCCATTTATGACAGACCCATATGTGCTACAAATGGAGATTTATCATAAACAATCTATGTATGACAATGTTTTGGCTGTAGCTGCCAGAGCCGAGGCCATGGGTTACGAAAGCCCAAAGATTAGCTGCAATAAGGCCGAGGCCCTGCGTCTGCTTGGGGAATACGATCAGGCTTTAACAATAATGAAAGATTTAATTGATGCAGATTTTGATGAAGGCCACAGAGACGCCATTTATACAGAAATGGCACAGCTTATGATCTCCACCGAGGACTTGGACGCAGCAGAAGTATACATTAACAAGGCCATTGAAGTAGGAAGGTATGACCTGTCGCGCCAGACTATTTTTGCCAATATACAGCGGGAAAAAGAGCAATATGAAGAGGCAAAGGCAACTCTCAAGGATGTACTTGCAAAATCCCCGGAATACATTCCTGCCCTTATTGGAATGGGCCATGTTTTTATTGATATGGACGAAATCGAATCAGGAACCATGTATCTTGAAACCGCAGTCAAATTAGCTGGGCACCACGAGGCAACATACGACAGCATTGTGGATATTTATATGGGGGCGTTTTTGCAAGAAGAGGCCCTTGACTGGACTATTCGCAGGCTAAACCGTTTCGAATCTCTTCCCAATCGGATTTTTGTAGCAATAATGCATAATCGTATAGGGCAGAAAGAAATGGCCGAGAGCGCATATAAAAAAGCCATAGAAATGTATCCAGATGCCTCTGACGGGCCTCGATATTATGGCTTGTTTTTACAAAACAATAGACGCCATAACGAAGCTATCTTGCAATTTTCAAGGTCAGTAGAACTTGCCCCAACACAACTGGATTTGTACGAAACCATGGCTTATTGCTATCAAGAAAATAAGAACTATGATCAAGCTCTGGCAATTTTGGACAAAGCCGAAGCATTTTTTGATAATCCACAAAAGCCCCAAGAGCCGTATAACTTAGGGGCTTTAGCAATGCGGCGAGGCACAATCTATGAAGATATGCTGCGCCACGAAGAGGCTCTTGCAAGTATGCTAAAAGCCGCAAGCCTGCCAGACAAGTTAGACGGTGAGTGGCAGCTTTCTTGGATATACACCCGAATCGGCCTGCAATATTCCAAAAATTTTAACAACGCGACCAAGGCCATGGAATACTATATTAAGGCTATTGAGGATGACGAAAATTGTATAGATGCTGTGGACTATATGGGGGATTTATATTTATACGCCCACAATGATTACGAAAAAGCTATAGAATGCTACAACAAAAAAATAGCCGCAGACCCTACAGACCCCCATACTTATGTAACTAGAGCATTGGCCAATACAAAATTAAAGCGGTATGCCAAGGCAAAAAAGGACTATAAGCAAGCCCTGGAACTATATGAGGAAAAAAGCATAGAAGACCCATCCCCATGTTGGCAAGTGTATATTGCTAACTGTAAGCTGGGGCTCAAGGAAGTTGACGCCGCGAAAGGGATGTTTATGAATGGCCTTAATACCCCAAAAGAGCCAGGGGCCTGGTGCAACAAACCAATATGTGACGTGTGCCTGTATAGTCTTGGGAAAATTAGCGAAATAGAAAAAAATTATGACCAAGCATTGGAGTATTATGAGCGAGCCTTGGAGGTTAGCAATTCGATTAAGCATAATACCGCACGGAGGGAAATTGGGGCAGTAAATAGGGAATAGGTTATTTAATTAATCCGTTGTGCTTAAGCTACAGTGCAAAGACTACGCAAGCAAATTCCCCTCCTTCGGAGGGGTGGCCCGAAGGGACGGGGTGGCTGTACTCCTTTAGAGGAGATATCATCTTTTGGATCCAAAGCCGTTAACAATATAGTAGCTAACAAATTGGATAGTTTTCGGGTGATTTATGTCCCTTCTAAATGGGTACAGCCACCCCGTCCCTTCGGGCCACCCCTCCGGGGGAGGGGAATTTGCTTATGGCGATGTTCGCTAGGGGCAATAATATATGGGCAGGCCCTCTTTGCGCATAAAAACAAACGTTCCCTAAGCGCTTTGCTATTTTCATGCTAAAATGCCTCATCATGCATATGAAAGGACAATTCCATGGACTTAAAAAATTATTACCAAGACCCTACCGTTGTTCACATCGGTAAAGAAGAGCCTCGCGCTTACTACATTCCCTTTCAAAAAGGGGAGCTTCCTGCTTCTGACGGTCGCCCAACCAATTTAAAGCGGGGTAAATCTCATTATTACCAAAATCTTAACGGTGGCTGGAAATTTCAATACCACCCAAGCCCCCAATCTGTAGACGATAATTTTTATGCTTCCGACTATGACACCTCTTATTTTGACACTATTACAGTCCCATCATGTTGGCAAACAGAAGGGTATGATATTAACCAATACACCAATGTCAACTATCAAATCCCCGTAGACCCGCCATATGTGCCACTAGAAAACCCCGTGGGCCTGTATTGCCGGGATATATCCTACCCTGCCGGCTGGGCAGACAAAGAACGTTATATCACATTTGAAGGAGTAAACTCCTGTTTTTACCTATGGGTAAATGGCGAATTTGTGGGCTTTAGCAAAACCAGCCGCCTTCCGGCAGAGTTTAATATTACCGCATATACCCGTCCCGGGCCAAATCGTATTGCTGTACTGGTCATGAAATACTGCGATGCAACTTATCTAGAGGACCAGGACTGCTGGCGGTTTAGCGGGATTTTTAGGGATGTATATATGTTGGCAAGGGACAAGGCACATGTAAAAGATGTGTTTATTACCACAACTGGCGAAAAAATTGAAGAATCCGCTGATGTTAATTGTGAAATAAAAGGCACCCCGGGATTAAAAGTTGAATTGCGTCTAACCTCTCAATGTGGCTGCCGTGAGTTAGGCAAAGGCCATGTTGTACTAGATGCGGATGGCAAGGCCACCATAACTTTGCCCGTTCAAAAACCAAAGCTATGGAGCGCCGAGACCCCATATCTATACAAGGTAATCGTCGAAAGCGGCAGAGAAGCTCTCCTATTTGATACAGGTATCCGTACAACCACCTTTTTGCCCAACGGCGCATTTGCCATAAACGGGCGCCCTGTAAAAATGAAAGGTGTTAACCGTCACGACTTCCACCCCGATTTTGGGCAAACCGTTCCCCTTTACTGGATGGAAGAAGACTTGCGGGTTATGAAGCGTCACAATGTAAACACTGTCCGCACGTCCCATTATCCCAATGACCCACGCTTCTTATTGCTTTGCAATCAATACGGCATGTATGTAATGGATGAAAGTGATATGGAAACCCATGGGATGCACTGTATAGACCAATGGGACTTTCTTGCAACCGACCCAGCTTGGGAAGCTGCCCATGTAGACCGTATGGCCCGTATGGTAGAGCGGGACAAAAACAACCCCAGCGTTGTTATGTGGTCTTTGGGCAACGAATCCGGCAACGGCCCTCATCACAATGCCATGGCGGCTTATGCCCATAATCGTGACCCTGCTCGCCCAGTACACTACGAGGGCGCGCACACCATCCAAACCAACGAGCCGGATAGTTTTGACATGATTAGCCGCATGTATCCATGCCTGGAGTGGATGGGAGAATACGCCGATAACCCAGAAAAAACCCGCCCCGTATTTTTATGCGAGTATGTACACGCCATGGGCAACGGCCCTGGGGGATTGCAGGATTATTGGGATATTATTAATCGCTCTCCAAAAATGATTGGCGCGTGTATTTGGGAATGGTGGAACCATGGCATAAGAGCCAAGCGCTTCACCGATTTTGACAAAAATCAATACACCGTTCCGGCGTTAAGATACAAAGAAGCCCTGACCCAGCTTGGCCTTATCCAAGAAGAGTGGGAAGCCATGGATTGTGTTGAATTTTGGGCATATGGCGGAGATTTTGGTGACAAGCCCCATGATGGCAACTTTTGTATGGATGGGCTAGTAACCCCGGATCAGCAGCCCAAAACCGCACTTTTGGAAGCCAAAAATGTATATGGCCCCATAACCACAGCACTAAAAGACGCTTCAAAAGGCGAAATAGAAATCCAAAACAAATACGACTTCCTAGACCTTTCTCATATATATCTGGTATGGAGCGCAGAAAAAGGCGGCAAGTGTATCGCCCAAGGCGAAATATGCCAGCTAAACGCTCCGCCTCAAGGAAGCCAAATCGTAAATCTAAACCTGGAATGTAATCCAGATGCCATAAACTTATCATTTAGATACAAAGGCAATAGATGCGATTGGGCCGCCCACGGGCACGAAGTTATCCACAGGCAGCTGTTGATAAATCCTAAATCTGTGGAAAACTGTGCCCTGCCAGCAATAACAACCCCTCTAGCTGTGGAAAACTTCGACAAATGCATACGGATAAAAGGTCTGGATTTTGAATATTTATTTGATAAACTCACGGGGACATTTACAGAGCTAAAGTTAGGCGGCGCTGATATTATATCCTCTCCTATAGAGCTGGATGTTTGGCGTGCCCCTACTGATAACGACACCTATATCAAAAATCATTGGTACAGCTGGGGACTTAATAACGCTAAACCCAGGGCTTATGAAGCGAAACTGGTAGAAAATTCAGAAAACCGTTGTGTAATTGATGTTAGCTATGCCTATAGTGGGCAAGCCCTTGCTCCAGTGCTAAAAGGCCAAGCTACATGGACGATAACCCCAGATGGAAAGCTTGCCTATGCCACAAAGGTAAAGGTAAACAAGCGTTTATGTAAATTCTTCTGGGGCGGAGAGCATGAGGATCAAGTTCCGCTTCCCCGTTTTGGCCTACGGTTAGAGATGCCAGAAGGCACCAGCCAAGTAACTTATATGGGATATGGCCCCACCGACTCATATGTAGACAAAAAAAGCGCTGCATATAAAGGGTTGTTTAACACCACTGTGGATAACATGAACGAAATGCACGAATATCCACAAGAAAGCGGCGCACGGTATGGGGTAGAGTATGCCTGGATAACCGACCAGCGGGGCAAAGGCATACTGGTGCAATGCGGCGAAGCACCCATGTCTTTAAGCGTGTCCAATTACTCCAGCCATGATGTAGAAAAAGCCATGCACCCTCATGAGTTAAACAAACTAGATACCACTATAGTGCATTTGGACTATAAAAATACCGGAATAGGTTCAAACTCTTGCGGGCCAGAGCTTGTAAAGCAATATCGGTTTGATGAGAGAGAGTTTGAGTTCTCGGTGAGTATATTGCCGGCCTTCCGTGAGGATTGGTAAGGTAATACCAGTATTAGAAGCTTAAAAGGAAGTGGTCAAATGTATTTTACCCAATACACCGATGTACACGTCTTCCATGAGGCAGTTAAAGATATTTTAATGCGCCATGAGGCCCAAAATGTAATCCCTCTGGGCAATATTCTCATTGGCATGGACAGCACAGATAACACCGGCTGGCGCGACCCAGCCAACTTCTTCATGGCTACGGTTTCTAATCAAGTGGGTATAATCCTTACCGCCATAAAGACAGGAGATAAAAACCTAGCCATATACGCAACCGATAATAAAAACGACCCGGATGCTATAACCTGTCTAATGGAGGGCATGGCCCAAGCCGGCATAACTCTTCCAGGCGTGCTTGCCGAGAAATCTCTGGCAGAGATGTTTGAAAAGTTATATACCGCAAAGCATAACATTTCGTCTAAAATTAACATGTCTCAACGGATTTACGAGCTGGAAGCGGTAACTCCAGCCATCCACAAGGCAGCAATACGTCTGGCTCAGGAACGGGATATGTCATTTTTGCCATATTGGACCGAAGGACTTTGGGGCGATGCCTTGGGCAAGCCTGTCAATATTTGCGATGATGCAGGGGGATACAACTACCATATCCAGCAAGGACGCTTGTATATAATGGAAGACAAAGGTATCCCTGTTTCAATGGCAAAAATTAGTCGGGATGTTAAAAATGTATGTGTAATCGGCTTTGTATACACCCCACCATACTTCCGTAAAAAAGGTTACGCCACAGCCTGCGTAGCCGCTGTTACCCAAATTGCTCTAAACCGTGGGTTTAAAAAATGCGTGCTTTATACGGATTTAACAAACCCCATATCCAACAGCATATACCAAAAAATTGGATACCGCCCAATTTGTGATTCTTTGGAGATTGGGTTTGAATAGAAAAAAGGAGATAACCAAATGACAAAACCAACAGTAGCACTACAGCTATACACTGTGCGCGATTTTGCCACTAAAGATTTGCCTGGCACCCTTAGCAAAGTAAAGGCCATGGGATATGACGCAGTAGAACTGGCAGGTATGTATGGCCTTGAACCCGGAGCATTTAAACAGCAATTAGATGCCGCAGGTCTAAAAGCCGTAAGCGCTCATGTTCCTTTTAAAGCATTTGAAGAAGACATGGACGGCACAGTAGCTGTTTATAATGCTTTGGGATGTAAAGTGCTGGGCATTCCCCATCTGTCGCCAGAAGACTTGCCCGGCGGCCCCAACTTCGAAAACTCTAAGGCTGTAATCCAAAAAGCCGCTGCTTTATGCAAAGAGCAAGGCATGATTTTGGCCTACCACAATCACGATTTCGAGTTTGAAACTTTGCCATGCGGTACTTTTGTACTAGACGCCCTCTTTGCAGAAACCCCCGCCGACCAGTTGCAAGCTCAACTAGACACAGGCTGGGTAACGGTAGCAGGGCAGGACCCTGTATCTTATATACAAAAATATACAGGCCGTTGTCCCGCTGTCCATTTAAAAGATGTGATTAGCGTTGATGGTGCTGGTAAAACCGTTGAGCTTTTGGGTTCTGCCAACAAGCTAGAATCTGGTGCAAAATATGAAGACAGGCCAGTAGGTCAGGGATTACAGGATATGCCTGCTGTTACCAAAGCCGCAGTTGAAGCAGGAGCTTTCATATTGGTGGCAGAGCTGGACGCGGCTGTTGGCATGACCTCGCTGGAGGCTGCGAAGCAAAGCCGTGATTATTTAAAATCTCTGGGCTACTAATTCGAATAAAGATTAGAATCTGCCGATATAATAAAGCGGGCGGCAAAATTGCCGCCCGTTATCAAACTTTTACTAATCGTATTACTAAAACGCTGATTTAATATCATCAAAAAAATGCCCAGCCTTGCGCATTGCCCGCTTGCCGTCCCGCTTCATACGGCGGCGTTGTTTTTCATCGGTCATAAGGCCGGCGCCAACAACAAGGCCCACGGCAAGACCACCGATTAAACCGCTGGTAAATCTGCTCATATATAATCTCCTTTCTGTTAAAGGTTATAGCGATAAAGATTGAAAAGCCTTCACGCTTTTTTGCGATAACATCAGATTATATATCCAGTATGTGCTTTATCGTCAGTGATATACTAAGAAACATATAACAGGTCACAAATCAAAATTAAGACATGGCTCGAAAACAGTGGCTTTTTGTATATGTGCTGCGAAAAAAAGATTTTTGTAAAAATTTGCGTAATTATATATGAAACAAGGAAGGTGTGATTGATATGGGAAGACGCGGAGGCGGCGGCAGAATGGGTGGCGGCTTTGGCGGCGGTCGTTCAAGCAGTGGCGGGCGTGGATTTGGCTCTTCTGGCAGACCAGGGGGAAGCTTTGGCGGTGGTAGAACCGGGGGAGGCTTTGGCCTTGGCGGTGGATTAGGAGGAGGCCGGCCTGTAGGGCGTGCGCCAGTACCCAGGCGTGCTCCTGCCCCAAGGCGGGGCGGTGGTTTTGGTGCCGGACTTGGTGTTGGTATGGGCCTTGGAATGATGGGTGGAAGGCGTCGCCGTGGCTGGGGCTGGGGCGGCGGTTGGGGCTGGGGCCGTAGACGCCGCATGATGCCAATGGGCGGTGGCCCGATGATGGGTGGCGGAGGCGGCGGTTGCGGATGCATGGGCGCTTTGCTTGCCATTGTTGTAATTGTTATAATATTTTCTATGATAGGAATGTTTGCTAATTTTGCTTTCCCTGTTGGGGGCATGGGTTTTGGCGGCATTACATCCAGCCGCCAAGTAACCAGATCTACTGTTAGACGTACTGCCCTCCCCAGAGGCGAAGCAGATTCGCGAGTAGATTTGTATGTTGACCACCTTGGGTTAATCCGTAATTCCACTATTGTTAATCGTGGGTTGCAAAATTTTCATGACCGTACAGGGGTGCGTCCAATTTTGTATATTGTTGGGCCTGCTCAATTTGGTGGTGAATTATGGCCTGGTGGCGACCTTTCTGCACGGGAGCAAGAAGAGTTATTTAATCGTTTTGCTCAAGAGGCGTACAGTTCCATGACCGATAACGAGGCTCATTTGCTTTTACTGTTTTTTTATAATGGAATGACAGATGGGTATTTTATGATGGATATAGCAGGCCGCCAAGCCCAAACAGTAATGGATGGCGAAGCATGGGATATTCTTTTTGACTATATTGAAATGTATTTTTACCGTAACATGGAGTGGCATGAAAGATTTTCTCGTGCTTTTGACGAAGCCTCTCAACGCATAATGGCCGTAACCCGTTCCGCGTGGATACCCGTGCTGGTAGTAGCTGGGATACTGCTTATATTGCTGCTGCTTCACAGATGGTGGAGCAAAAAACAAGAACAAAAAAACCAAGAAGCCGAACAATTGGAACGTGTATTGGCTCAACCACTGGAAAAGCTTGGCACTCAACATGACGAAGCATCTCAACTGGCACAACAGTACCAGGATGATAATAACGACCCAAATAACC
>Ga0123355_10015490_pt1 | contig 11984 bp, 10 predicted proteins | sample TergutEmb28metaG_3_FD_89872 | JGI IMG/M metagenome (GOLD analysis project Ga0123355, IMG submission 89872) | Embiratermes neotenicus P1 segment gut microbial communities from Petit-Saut dam, French Guiana - Emb289 P1 | ecosystem: Host-associated > Arthropoda: Insects > Digestive system > Gut ... | reverse complement strand
TGGCTGATTATGTTCATTGGTTCAATAACATTAGATTGCACGGGGCTTTAGATTATATGGCTCCTGTTGAGTTCAGAAATATTACCTTATCTTTTTTGTTCCGTTAAGTGTTGACATTCCAACTTTCCGTCCACTCTATTTTAGACTTTTGCGCCATTTCATCAATCCTCCGTGTGCTTTAAGATATGATTAGCCGCTTTCATCGCTAAGTCTTGCGCCGTTTTATTTTGATTGCTGACTGCAAAACAAAGCAGAAATAGCGGTGAGTTCATTGCATTTTTTAATAGACCTGTTCCAAAACCTACCTAAATTTGTTAAAATGGCGCAATGGATAATAAAACATGTATATCAAAGTTAAAAGATGTTGAATATCAGCAGATTTTTGGAGTAAGGAAGCCGACGTTTGAAGCGATGCTCGTCATATTGGAGTAAGAGTTTGAGCGAAATCACAGGCAAGGCGGCCGTCCTCCGAAATTAGGTGTATTGGATAGATTAGTCATAGCCCTCGCGCTCAACCTCTTCAAACTTTACTATTGTATTATGGTATAACTCGTCAAACATCGTGCTGTCGTGGACGTTGCCAGAGATTACATCCGTTTCCAATACAAGACCGTTTTCGTCGCAAACGGTGTGCGCCGTATAGGCAAACTCTACCTTATGTTCGCCTTTGTGGAACATACCGCAGTCGGGGTCGATGACAGATTTTACTACCTCTTTTGTCGCAGGCTCGACATCAGGTAGCGATTTTAGGGGCTTCTTGCCATGCGCAACGCGGTCTGCGTTAATCTCTTCGCGCAGCTTGTCGTCATAGGTTCGGGCTGTGATGGTTGCGTGGGCTTTGTATTTTTTCTTCTTGCTTGCGTTGGCTTTGATATGTGTTGCGTCCATGAATATGTTTTCGGCTTTTACCAAATTTTTGGAAACGGCAACGTCCAGTACCCATGCGAATATGTCTTGAAACAACTCGCTTGGAAAACGCGTAGCAAAAGCGTAGCTCACCGTCGCAAAATGGGGGATACTTGTGTCCAGATTGAAATGCAAAAACCACCGATACGCTATGTTTACCTCTAGCTCAGCAATAGTTTTGCGCAGCGAAACAATTCCATATAAATGCTGCAAAAACGCTAGTTTTACCAACACTACAGGGTCTACCGACGGGCGTCCATTATCCTCACAATAATATTTTTCTGTTAGGTCTTATATATGTGTCCAATCTAGGATTTTATCTATTTTGCGCAGCAAGTGCTGTGCCGGCATTAGACCCTCTATGTCCAAGATTTTTAGTTCGTCTCGTTTATCTGCTTGTCGCATTCGCGTTCGCATTCTCTTCACCAGCGATATTATAACAGAAAAGCCCGACGGAAACACCGGGGGCTTTTTTGACAGTCTGTTCCACTGGTTGGAAATTGCAACCAGTGGAATTTTTTATATAGTGAATTCAATGAGAAACCATTCCCTACAAAATAATACATATAAGCCCGCCAGAACCCTCATTGATAATCCGCTGTAATGTATCCTGGAACTTCATCTGTGCATCTTCCGGCATACGGAACAGTTTGTTTTGAAGCCCATCGCGAACCATTTCATGCATAGACTTGCCAAACATGTTCAGTTCCCATATTTTGCTAGGGTCTTCGCTCATTTCCTGATTGATGTAATCTATCAGGTCTTCGCTTTGTTTTTCGTTGCCTACCAATGGGGAAACTTCGGTTTCTATATCTGCGCGAATCAAATGGATGCTGGGCGCACTAGCGCGAATCTTAACCCCATATTTCGCGCCGTGTTTTACCAGTATCGGCGGCTCCAGCTTCATTTCGTCGGTGGCGGGGGTAACTATGCCGTAGCCCTTGCGGCGAACTTCTTCCAATGCGTATTTGATTTTGTCAAACTCTTTTTTTGCTTCGGCAAGCACCTTGATTGTGGAAATCAATTGATATTCGCCGGCGATGTCCATGCCTGTGGTTTCGCTGAGGATGCTGTAAAATAGAGTTTCATCAACGCTTAGGTCAATATGTACTGTACCCTCGCCCAATGCTATTCTTTCCAGGAAGGCCTTTTTTACATGGTCGTTTTCTTCCAGCAGGGGTATGTAGTCGCGCATTTCTCGCAGCTTTCCTACGCCTTTGACCATTTCTTTTACGGTGCCTATGAAACTTTGCTTTAGCCAATGCGCTACCGGCAGGGTTTCAATCCACTTTGGATAATTTATGCGAATTTCTTGCACCGGAAATTCGTAAAGCACGCGCTCGATTACAGCGTGGATGTCTTCAATTTTTAGCTGGGCGCAATTCAGCGGGATCACAGGGGCGCCGTATTTTTCAGAAAGTTCGTCGCGCAGCAGATCGGTTTCCGGCGCAAATGGGTTTTGCGTGTTCAGCAAAATTACAAAGGGCTTGTTTATTGCTCTAAGCTCCCGGACGACTCGCTCTTCGGCATCTATGTAATCCGCGCGTGGAATTTCCGCGATTGAGCCGTCTGTTGTGATAACCACGCCTATGGTGGAATGGTCGTTGATAACCTTTTTGGTACCCATTTCCGCCGCATCGGCAAAAGAAACTTTGTCTTCTGCCCAGGGGGTAGACACCATGCGTGGCGTCAAATCATCTGCGTCAAGGTGACCCGTGGCACCCGGCACAAGATATCCAACACAGTCAATCAAACGCACTTTAAACCGCGCCGCATCATCCAGCTTAATTTCCACGGCCTCATTGGGCACAAATTTGGGCTCGGTGGTCATTATCGTGCGCCCCGCGGCAGATTGCGGCAGTTCGTCCCTTGCACGCTCTTTGCTGTAGGTGTTCTCGATATTGGGAATCACCAGCAAGTCCATAAACCGCTTGATAAATGTTGATTTGCCCGTGCGCACCGGGCCCACTACGCCTATGTAAATATCCCCTTTTGTGCGTTCTGCGATGTCCCTGTATAGGTTTTGATAGTTCATAAGAAAATCTCCCTCTCTGGCATTTGATAGTATCGTTGTACTATGTTTATGCTGGGGAAGGGGAATTATGCGTGATTGTTTATCATAGGGTATCAAGTAAAAAACCTTGATACCCATAATTTTGAAAAAATCAGGAAATATAGTCGAATAAAATGAAAACCATTTACATTCGATTTGATTGTCAAGTTTTTTATCGTAATTTACTTGACAATTGGATTGATGGTTGCCGCGACAGGAAAGACCGTTTTCGAATTATTTCACTATATTTTAGAAAATCAAACGCGATTTGCTGCAAATTCTTTTATGTCGTCCATCAAAAGATACATATTTGAACTAGGCCTTACAGACGATGGCTTTTTTGGAGGGAGCTTATCATCCCATAATTCTAATGCGTGTTTTTTTGCTCGTTCAACTCCGTCTTTACCATCAAAATATTTGTATAAATCGGGGTCTGTTTTAATTTCGGCATTTCGTAACAGAGTTTTTTTGTTTCTTTTGCGTATATCATTTACATGCTTTTTCACTTTATCAAGACATACATCGCGTGACAAGTCCGACGTTACTAAATTGAGATGAAGCAATAACCAAAACTCGAATGAGGGTATCGAATAATATACAGAAAAATCCGCTTGCTCCCCAATTTCAGAAGCCTCGTCAAATAATTTGCGCGTCACATCCCCATCTTCATCAAAATCATGCACAGCAATTGACCGCTCATAACGACGTGGATTGTGACAACGCTGCATTTGTTCAATTAATGAACGATGTTGTCGTCCACACGCTTTGCCGCGGTCTAGTTTGCAATAGGGGATAGTTGAATTAATGTCAATTAAATCGTGAACGCCTAAATCACGACAATACGCTTCTAAATATAGTGCCTCTGTCTCACCTTCGGTACAAATAGACCACTTGGGCAGACTTACTGCACGTTTCTTTTTATCTGACTTTTTCCCCACAATTGCCCCTCGCTTCAATCTATCTTTGGAATAGCACCAAATGCCCCTAGAATATAGTTTTTACAAAAATCCAAATCGCTACGGACTCCGTCAACATCTGAGAGTTTGTAAAATTCGCTTAGGCCTTCATCGTCTTTTTCGACAAAACCTATTTCATCTTGCCTTAGATATCGTTTATCCATGATTAGGGCGTTATGGGTTGTAAAGATTAACTGCCCGCCGCCGGTATTTATATCGGGGTCGGTAAACAAATTTATCACTTTGACCATTAGATGAGGATGAAGGCTGTTTTCCAATTCGTCGGCGATAACCAATCCTCCTGTTTCAAGGGCGAGCAAAACAGACGGTAATAGTGTCATTGCGGAATAAACGCCTCTGGATTCGAAAATCGTTAAAAGTTTATCATATATTTTATCCTCTTCGTTAAAAACAGGTTTTCTGTCATACTCAAATTCCAATTTATAATTCATTTTTTGCTTTTCGTTATTTTTATCTTTTGTAAAGATATAGTCCTGTATAAGCGGGTTCATGGATCTAACAAACTCCAATATTTTTTCTTTATATGAGTCATCATAATAAACTTTTAAGTGTGGGTTGCTTTCATCTGTACAAAAAAAGGTACCCCCAAAGTTATCAACAATAGGTGAGGCTGTACTCATAAAACGAGAAGCCCAGCTTGCTATTGATAAAAAAAGTTCATGATTACCCCTTTTGCTAAGGGCATAGATTAGTAAAGTTGCATTGCTCTTTTCCATGCTGTCCACATACTCAATTTCGTTAATCACTTCCGTATCTATCGTTGAACCAATTCTTATACTCCAAGTTTTATTCTTTTTATTCCATTTTCTGTTGTAAATGCTTAACTTCTTTCCCTTTGAGTTTTTTCGGTAGCATAAAGATTCATTATAATATTCATTCATAAGCGCATCAAATGACAATATATATTCGTTTTTATTCAATAAAAATGTCATCTCAAATATTACATCATCGACAAATGAATCGCTTGAATCTAAAGAATCAAACCCTTTAAATATATTACTATAGATATGACGACCTTGCCCCGTGGTAATTGAATGAAAAATAAATAACAACGCGCGCAACAAATTGGTCTTCCCACTCGCATTCGCACCATAAATCGAAAGCACCGGCAAAAGCGATAAATTCTCCGGCACATGCCCGTTGGTTTCGCTAGTAATTAACGAATATCCATGAGCTTTGATATTTGTAGCTTCCATATCCACTACGCACTCATCAAAAAATGAATACGCGTTTTTAATTTTAAATGATTTTAGCACAGGAATCCCTCCGTACATAACCATACCACCACCAACTGATATTTTCAAGAGAAATTTTCTCTCGATTTTGAACATAGTAGTAGTTTAGTCATGAAAAACACGAAATATTCCTGTGTTCTAAAAACAGGGGTATCAAGTAAAAAACCTTGATACCCACAATTTGAAAAAATCCAGAAAACATCACGGCTCGCAGGGGTTTTAAAATCGCGCTCAAAAAAAATCCAACGAAATTTTCACCCCGCAAACCAACAAAAACGTCTCAACCAAAGCTTCTCTGAATAATAATAAACACACCCCATCTCCACCCATGAAAGGACACTACATATGCGCGAATTTATGATATTAATCAGCGAAATACTGTTTATAGTAATATTGCAAACTATAATCGAAGCAATCTTTGACATGCAGCAGCGTAAGGAGTATGCTAAGGTGGTGAATATAGCCTGTGTGTTAATTTGCTATTTTCTGTTGATTAGATATGTGTATAATCATTTGCTGGGAGAAATCACAGCCCTGGTGAACTTTGCATTTTAAAGGAGTACAAAAGATGGACTACAAACAAAATTTGGCCGAAATCTTGGCCGCCCACACAAATTTGCCGCTAGGCGAACTTCTTCCTGCAATAGAAACACCGGCGGATGCAAAGCTGGGGCATATGGCGTTTCCATGCTTTAGGCTGGCGAAGGAGCTAAAAAAAGCCCCCCCCGTTATTGCAACAGAGTTCGCGGCGCAAATCACGCAGGACATGCCCACATGGCTGGGCGAGGCCAGAGCAACCGGGCCATATGTGAATTTTTTCTTAAATCACGCGGAATTTGCCTGCAGCGTTTTGAAAGAGGTTGTCGCCGCAGGAGAAAAATACGGCTCTCGCGGCCAGGGGCAGGGCAAAGTCGTGGTTATGGACTATTCCTCGCCAAATATAGCAAAGCCATTTCATGTGGGGCATTTGGGTTCCACGATTATTGGCAACACTATTGATAATATCTACCAATTTACAGGCCACAAAGTCATCAGCATAAATCACCTGGGCGACTGGGGTACTCAATTTGGCAAATTGATAACGGCCTACCTAAAATGGGGTAGCCGCGAAGAAATTGAAAAAACTGAAATCGACGGACTCACCGAATTGTATGTGCGTTTTCATAATGAAGCCGACAACGACCCATCTCTAAATGACGAAGCCCGCGCCTGGGTAGTAAAGATGCAAAACGGCGACAAAGAGGGGCTGGATATATGGCGTTGGTTTGTAGATTTAAGCCTGCGCGAATACAACAGAATATATAAGCGCATGGGAATAACTTTTGACCTGTTTCGCGGCGAAAGCTATTACAACGAAATGCTGGATGGCGTAGCCAAATCGTTAGACGAAAAAGGACTACTTGAAACCAGCGACGGCGCAAAAATAGTAGACCTGGAAGCCTATGATATGCCACCATGCCTAATCCTGCGCCGCGACGGCGGAACCCTATACCCCACCCGAGACATAGCCGCCGCCATCAACCGCTTCGAGGAGTTTAAGTTCGACCTGTGCCTATATGTAACGGGGCAAGAGCAAAAGCTCCACTTTGCCCAGTGGATGAAGGTAGTAGAACTCATGGGATATCCGTGGGCAAAGGGGCTGGCACACATCCCCTACGGTATGCTGCGTTTTGAAGACGGCAAAATGTCCACCCGTCGTGGGCAGGTAATAAAAGCAGAAGATTTGCTGGACGACGCTGTCGCCAAAACCCGTGCCATAATAGAAGAAAGAAACCCAGACCTGGCAAACAAAGAGGCCGTCGCCGAACAAGTGGGGCTGGGCGCACTCATATTCAACAAGCTGTATAACAGCCGCATGAAAGATACGGTGTTCAACTGGAGTCAAATACTGAGCTTCGAGGGTGAAACCGGCCCATACGTGCAATATACCCATGCCCGCGCGTGCAGCGTACTTGAAAAAGGCGGGTACAATGGCAATTTGGCGGACTTTGACCCAAATCTTCTCACCGAAGACGAAGCCTTTGACGTATTGCGCCTAATCTATGATTATCCATGTAAAATAGAAGAAGCCGCCGAAAAATACGAGCCATTTATAATAGCGCGGCAGCTGGTGGCTTTGGCGCAGGCATTTAACGTGTATTATCACAAGAATATTATTTTGGTGGAGGACGAAAAACTTCGCAACGCCAGGCTTACGCTAACCGCCGCCGTGCGGCAAATCCTCAAAAGCGGCTTGGGGCTTTTGGGAATATCTGCGCCGGTGGCGATGTAGATTTTAGTTCGCTAAAAAATCCAGTTGGTTGGCAATGCCAACCAACTGGATTTTTCAATGACACGAGTTTTTGTATCAACCAAGCACAACCTCAACCACATGAACCTTCCCATCGCCATGAGGTTTTATCAAGTCCCCGGAAATTTTGACGCCGTCAACGGTTATCGATTTCACGCCGTTTTCTACGCCGTCTGGGTTTTTCACGGTGATATCGTATGTCGCCCCGCGAAAATTGCGTTTTGCCGTAAATATAGGCCAATCCCTTGAAATTTTGGGATTTATTCTAAGACCGTCATAATCCGGTTGCAAGCCCAAAATCCATTGGGTGAATGACTGGTGCATGGTGGGCGCGGTTCCTGTTAGCCAGGTGTGACCGCCTTGCCCAAAACCAAAGCCGCCGCGTCCGCGCACATATTCGGGATAGATATATGGTTCGCATTTATAGCGGTCTTGATCGCTTGCCAGGCTTTCTGGCAGGCATTTTTCATAGAAATTTACGGCATCTGTGCCTCGGTTTAGCAGTGCATAGCATTGCACCAGCCAGGCGTTGAGATGCATGAAAATTGAGCCGTTTTCCTTCATTGCCGGGGGTTCTTTTTCTATGTTCCAGCTTCTGGCGGGCAATTCTTCGCGCTCTGCAAGGCCTGTAAACACCGGGAAGCAAATTTGCGCACCAAATTCGCTGTCAAGATATTCTTCAACTTTGTCCATTACTATTTTTGCGCGGTTTTCGTCGGCGCATTCGCAGTTGATTCCAAAGGCTTGGGTTTCCAGGAAGATTTTTGCCTCGGGGTTTTGACTGCTGCCCAAATCTTTTTTGCCCGGGACGCAAGATAACGCGCGGATATAGTAGCCTTCGCTGTCGATAGCATATTTTTCGATGGCGGCATGAATTTTTGCTGCCCGTGACATATATTCGTCGGCCAAACCGGCTTCGCGGCCGGCGGCCTTCAGCAATTTGGCGGCATCCAGCAGAATCTTATACAGTTGTTGGGCAACCATTACGCTTTCCACATCTTTGTTCCATTCGCCGCCGGTGCGCAGCTCGTTGAGGTCGTCGTTCCAGTCGCAGTCTTTCATGTAGGGCAGGTCGCGGCTGCTGCGGTCTGTCCACACGCGGTCTATCGCTTTTTTAATGTGTTCCAATATTGTGCCATATTTTTCGCCTTGTTTCTCGTGGACTTCTGCGTAGGCAACCACTTCGTCCAAAAATGTGAAGTCGCCCGTTTCTTTTACATAATTTATTATTGCAATCGGCAGCCACAGCGGGTCGTCGCTGGCCTGGATGCTTTTGTTTCCGGGCTGGTCGATGAAGAAGTTATGGTAGGCCACGCCATTCGAGAACATTTGCGTTGCGATGTGTTTCAGCGCAGATTTCACCGTTTCGGCAGAATATGGCAAGTTAAAATTGACATCTTGCAAAATATCTCTAAAACCCCAGCCATATTCATAACCAGTGTGGAATCGCGATTTCATCCTGTTGAGAATGTACACGATGCGACACTGATATTGCAGCCATTTGAAGGCGCGGTTTATTTTTGCGCTGGGGGTGGACACTTCGAATTGTGACATCATGTCAAGCCACCAATTTTTCACGTCCATGAGCATTTTACCGCGGGTTTCGGCGCATTTGATCATTTCTGTCATGGCTTTGATGTGCTGTTTGTTGTTCAAATAATAATCCTGCGTGGAGCTTGCAATCAGCGCAACAGCAAAGGTCATCGTCTCGCCGGGTTGGAGGGTTATCCTGTTGCGAAAGACCCCGCAGGTTCTGCGCAAAAATGCCTGGTTTGTATTGGAAAGCGGCTGCCCATCGACAACGCGCTGCGGGTTTGCCAAGGTGTTGAACCGGCTGCCTTTGAATCGTTCTTCGTTGGTTTCGTATTCCGTGTTTTCCGTGTTAAGGGTACAGAAAAACGCTGCCACATTGCCCAGCATCCCATTTATTTTGTCGCCGTCGTCATTGACTGTGATGCCGTGGTTCCGGCGAAATACAATTGAATTTAAATCTTTGTCCCAGTTGGCACCGCCAAAAAAGCCGTCATTATCCCCTGCAAGCAAACGAACCAGTGCATCGCCCATGTGAATGGGGACGAAGGGGTAAATTTCGAGTTCCCTCACTTCACCAGTGGTGTTTTCGATGGCGATGTTTTGCACCCAGCCGTCAAACTCTTTGGGCACGAACATGGTTTGCTGGGTTTTTATTCCCATATATGACGAGTCGAATTTAATGTAACCAAAGCCGAGCGTCGTCTTAAACTCCTGGCCATCTTTGCGCACGGGCTGCCAAGTGGTGGTGAAAAAGTCGCGGTTTTTTGCGTCAACAATATAGCAATACCGGCCTCTGTTATCGTCGTCATTGAGGTGCAGCTGAGTGTCCACGAATGTGTTTTCGTGGGTTCCGCGCACATCAAAGCCGCCGCCGGTATAGCTTACGCCAGAGCAAAACGTCTCCATGCCGGGTTGTTCCGGCCTAATCAAATAATGCAGCCAGGGTTCCGGCGTGTGTGGGTCAAAAATTTCAAATTCGTCGTTTTTGTTGAATTTTCCGTATTTTTCCATGGCGTTCTCCTTTTTTATAGACATGCCTCAGTTTAGCATTAAAAATGGGGTATCGGCAAGGCAAAAATGAGGGGTATCAAGCAAAAACCCTTGACACCCCTTCATTAAAAAAACGCACAATATCGCCGTTTTTTGAATGTTTTCGTTAGACCTTAAAAAAAATCTAACGAAAAACGGCTGTGTTTTTTGTGCTTTTATTAATATCGTAGATCATAAAAAACATGCAAATTTATAGTTGAAATACGACAAGCATAGTGAAATCAATGAGAAACGGTCTCGACAGAGTGGCACCCGAAAACGCCAATTCCACGACAAAAAAATCGCGCCTAAGGCGCGACTTTTTTGTTCTTATGCTTTCACGTTTCCATTTGCCTGCCCAAAAAGTTGGCGGCGCTAGTGGCCAGCTTGCTTTCCACTTCGCCCATTTTCTTATCCGGCGAAAGGAACACAACCGCGCCCAACACGTCGCCTTCGGAAATGATTGGCGCAATATATTGGTTGCTGTAAGTGCTTGGGTCATCTTCTTCCAAGATTGGCACAAACGCCGAATCACTTCTGTTGGCAGAAAGAGAATTGCGGCCGTTTATGGCTTTCTCCAAGTCGCTGGAAATGCTTTTGTCCATAAATTCTTTTTTCGAGCCGCCGGATACCGCGATAATTTGGTCTTTGTCCACGATGCAAGTGATGTGGCCGGATGTTTGGCTAAGTGTTTCGGCGTATTCTTTGGCAAACGTACCAAGTTCACCAATGGGAGAATATTTTTTGAGAATAATCTCGCCTTCCCTGTCGGTGAAAATTTCCAACGGATCACCTTCGCGTATCCGCAATGTCCTGCGTATTTCTTTTGGAATAACGACTCTTCCCAAGTCGTCAATTCTCCTGACAATTCCCGTAGCTTTCACAATGTGTTCCTCCTTGTATTGTTTATCTGGTATACAGCAATCGTACTTTCAATTGCCGTAGCGTAGAACCAGATAGATATATTTGCGTATCGAACTTTACATATTATCTGTAAAATTTTCAGGAAATATACAAACAATTATATATTACACTGCACCGGCCATTTCTGCCAGTTTTGAGAACGCCGCGGTGTCGTTTATGGCCATTTCTGCCAGCATTTTCCTGTTGATGTCAACACCAGCTTTTTTCAAGCCATGCATGAACTGGCTATAGCTAAGCCCATGGGTGCGTGCTGCCGCGTTTATGCGTGAAATCCACAGCCTTCTGTATTCGCGTTTGGTTTGCTTACGCCCTGCGAAAGCTGCCGCCATTGCCCGCATTACAGCTTGTTTTGCAGCACGATATTGTTTGCTGCGCGCACCAAAATACCCGCGAGCCAGCTTTAATGTCCTCTTATGTTTCTTTCTGGCGTTTAACGCGCCTTTTATCCTTGCCATAATTCATATCCTCCTTTATGCGTAGGGCATCATTTGCCTTACGGCTGCTTCGTTGGTTTTGTCCACCATGCCCATTTTGCGAAGGGTCATTTTGCGTTTAGGACTTTTTTTGCCAAGAATGTGCTGTTTGTTGGCCTTTGGGTGTTTAAACTTGCCTGTACCCGTAATTTTAAACCGCTTGGCGGCTGCTTTTTTTGTTTTTAACTTTGGCATAATTGTTGCCATCTGCGATTATGCTTGCTCGCTTATGGCTTCCTCCTTTTTCATTTCGCGTTCCAGCTTGTCTTTTTCCTGCTGTGTTTTTGGCGCAAGAAACATGGCCATGCTGCGTGCTTCCATTTTTGGTGGCTTTTCCACGTTTCCAAATTCAATTACCTGTTGTGCAAAGTTGTTTAGTATGGAGTATCCGCCTTCTGTGCGGCCAAGCTCGCGTCCGCGGAACCTGATGGTGACTTTAACCTTGTCTCCATCTTTTAAGAAGCCTTTGGCTTTTTTTATTTTCACTTCAATGTCGTGTTTATCGATATTGGGCGAAAGGCGAATCTCTTTGATATCTATTGTACGTTGTTTTTTCCTGGCTTC